>Ga0209487_1000128_pt1 | contig 69351 bp, 61 predicted proteins | sample Poulit2012_FD_187524 | JGI IMG/M metagenome (GOLD analysis project Ga0209487, IMG submission 187524) | Agricultural soil microbial communities from Georgia to study Nitrogen management - Poultry litter 2012 (SPAdes) (version 2) | ecosystem: Environmental > Terrestrial > Soil > Agricultural land...
TCCACAGCGAGAATCTCGCGGAGGCCATCCTCGCGGACGCCCATCACCACCAGCACGCCCTGGCTGGTGACCCGCCCGGCAACACGAACGTGCTCATAGCGGGCGTCGACCAGCAGGTACGGGTAGGCGACCTCCAGCGGCCTGTTCCGCCACGCCTCGAGCTCCTCATCAATGCTGCCGGTCAGGCGACTAACCGTGCTCTTACTGAAGCTAGTACCACACAGCGCCTCGGTAATCTCCTTGACCTTCCGGGTTGATACACCCTCGAGGTACATCTACATCAAACCCGTCACCAACGCCTTCTCACTACGCTGGTAGCGGTCGAACAACTCCGGCTTGAACGTCCCATCCCGGTCCTGCGGCACCATCAGCGCCAAGGCCCCCACCCGCGTATTCAGGTTCCTCGACTTGTACCCATTCCGGTGTCCCCGGCGACCTTCCGAGCGCTCGTACGGAGCGGCATTCAAATGCTCCGCCATACCCGCCTCCAACATCTCCTGCAGCACGTTCTGAATAATCTCCCGCAAGAAATCCGGTTCATCAATCAGCGCCTCACCACGGGCAGCCGCCAGTCGCGTATTCTTGATTTGAGCCATCGTTCACTCCGATCCAAATGGGGTTGTACTCACTTCCCATTCTGGAGGAACGGTGGCTCTCAACTACCCAAAAAGTGCCGCCGGCCACCTTTTACAGAAGATAAAGGACGCTGTCTAGATGAGCGATATCGCTTTGAGGCTAGCGGACGCGTCCGCTTCAACTTCACACACGGAAGTAGGTTAGTGGTGGCAGCCGGCGCACGGTCGGTAGTTTGAGATCTCGTGTACTAGAACGGAAAAGCAAACGTTGTTGCGACTCGTGTCAAAGCCCTGTCCCGGGGTGAGCCATTATGATATCTTCCAATAGTCACATTCATTAGGCTCGATTGATTCCGGCAATAGCTTGGATCCGGACATCAGTGGGTAGAAAACTGTCTTTAGGAGGAATACTCGAATGTTTGCAAAACTTCGACTTCCGGCAATAGTTCTGGCACTTCTTTTGGTGCTTCCGTTGGCAATGTCCCAAGCGGATGCAGATCAAGATGCTTCGACCTCCATCTGGGACGGGGTCTTCAATGAGGAACAGGTGGCCAGGGGCGAGGAGCAGTACACGCAGCACTGCGCAAGCTGTCACGGAGATGACTTGCGAGGCAGAAATATGGCAGCAAACCTGACGTCCATGCAGTTCTTCCTGCAGTGGCACGGCCAGCCTGTCTACGACTACTTTGACCGTATAAGGAAGACGATGCCGCAGGGCGCACCAAACAGCCTGAGTACCCAAGCTTACGTGGATATCGTTGCTTACATCATGCACTTCAACGGCGTTCCGGCAGGCGAGTCTGAGCTCGAGGCTGTGGATGCTGTACTGCAGCAAATAGTCATAGAACGAGAGGCCAGCCCAGCAAACTAATTGCCTCACCCTGCTCTGACTCCTCCTTACTGCTTTCGGGAAAGGGGTGAGGACATGTAAGACGTACGTGGTTTCGCTGCTCAATCCGTAGATAGTCCTTCTCGACTCTTGCTTCATAACTAAGGAGATCAGATGCGTTTAGCCAAGTACGGCCTAGTGCTGCTCACTGCCATCTTTGGCGGGATAGCGGTCCACGCTCAAGCAGCTGAAAACGGCTTTCAGCCGGTAACAGACGAGCAGTTGAGGAACCCGGGACCTGGTGATTGGCCAATGGTGCGTCGTGGGTACGATGCGACGAGCTATAGCCCCCTAGATCAAATCAACACCTCAAACGTTTCGGACTTGAACCTTGCCTGGTCATGGGCAATGGAGCCAGGTGCGAACGAAACAAGCCCTATTGTTGTCAATGGCGTAATGTTCCTCGCGAATCCAGGTGACGTCGTCCAGGCACTCGATGCTGCCAGTGGCGACCTCATTTGGGAGTACCGCCGCTCGCTGCCGGAGGGCGTGGGCGCCGGAATACGCGGAGCAATGCGTGGACTTGCGGTCTACGACGATAAGGTAATTCTCAATACGAGCGACGCCTACATCGTTGCTCTTGATGCGGGCAGCGGCGCAGTTGTTTGGGAAACCGAAGTAGCCGACTACAACCAGGTCTACCGCTACACCAGCCCGGCCATCATCGCCGACGGCAAGATTTTCTCGGGAATCACCGGCTGCGGCCACTATTACGAAGATAGCTGCTTCATTACCGCACACGATGTGGAGTCCGGTGAAGAGCTGTGGCGTACTCACACCATTGCGCGGCCTGGAGAAGAGGGTGGCGATACCTGGGGCGAGCTTCCCTGGGAATTCAGGGCTGGCGCTGACGCATGGATAACCGGCAGCTTCGATCCTGAGCTGAACCTCGTTTACTGGAGCGTCGCCCAGCCAAAGCCTTGGGCTGCCGCCAGCCGTGGTCTTACAACAGACGACGAAGCGCTTTACTCCAACTCAACGCTCGCATTGGACCCAGACACGGGCGAGATCGTCTGGTACTACCAGTACGTACCTGGTGAGACCTTTGACTTGGACGAGAACTTCGAGTTCATCCTTGTAGACGTCGATGGCCGTCGTTCAGGCTTCATGATGGGTAAGCATGGCGTGCTTTGGCACCTCGACCGCGAAACCGGCGAACTGATAAGGGCGACGGACCTCGGGCTGCAGAACACCTTCGAGTCCGACCCTGAAACTGGCTTCGTTGCCTGGTATCCCGAGCGTATCCCAGAAATTGGCGAGCCCGTAGAGTACTGCCCGAGCTTGGCAGGCTTCAAGAGCTGGCGCGCCATGTCGTACAGCCCTGAAACTCAAGCTTTCTACATCCCCATGAGCCTTACTTGCACCACTGTAGTGTTTGGTGAGTTCGAGTTTGTAGAGGGCGGCGGTGGCGAAGGTTCAGACGCGCGCGTAGACAGCTTGCACCCGGCGGGTGAAGGAAACCTCGGGCGCTTCCTCGCCCTCGGCGTTGACGGCGAAGTCCTGTGGAGCCACGATCAGCGTGCCGCATACACTTCCGCTGCACTGTCAACGGCGGGCGGGCTTGTCTTCATGGGTGACTATGACCGCTACCTGCGTGCGTATGACGAAGTTACCGGTGACGTCGTGTGGGAAACTCGTTTGCCCACCAGCATCCAGGGTTACCCAATCACCTACGAGGTTGACGGCCAGCAGTACGTAGCCGTTCCCGTTGGTGTTGGTGGCGGAAGCTGGGCAACCAGTATTCCGCGCAATCTGACTCCGGAGATCAGCAGACCTGAAACCGGCAACGGCTTGTTTGTGTTTTCTCTTCCGTAAGCTCTAAGGAGCCGCCTTGGCCACCACAACTGGTGGTGGCCAAGGCCGCTTTTGAAAGAGGAGACGGCCAGTGCTTGCCCCATCGAATGCGTTATCCATCCCCCGAATCTCATCCTTACTGCTACTGTTGACGCTCTGTATAGCATTAGCGCAGCCAGCTGTTCCGTCTGACTTCTATCAGGATGCGCGCAGGGTTGATGGGGATCGTCTTGTCTTCTGCTTATGGGGGGGTAACCCCACAATGGAGTTAGACCGGCAGGTGGGAAACGCAATCGCGGAAAGCCTTTTCCTGGAAGTTGGTTTCCACACACTATCGCCGGTTCTTGCGAACAATGAAGAGTTCTGGGAAGAGCTGTTCTTGGCTTTGGCCGACGAGTGCGTTGCGCTCTTGGGTTTCAGGTTGGAGCCAGTGACGCTGCCGGAGTGGGTAACCGTTACGCGGCCCTACTACAAGGCATCTCACGTACTCGCCGTGACCAATCCTGAAGTTGAAAGCTTGGCCGATTTGCCCCGTGATCAATTCGTGGGCTCTCGCTTGTTCACTCTTGCCGACCAACAATTTCTCGCGTACCTGCAAGCGCTTCCTGCTGACCAGCGCTGGTCCAGATTGCCGTTTACCTCAAACGAGCACCAGTTGACCTATTTATTAGAAGGCAAGATCGGTGGGGCAATTGCCTGGGCGCCGGCTGTACATGAAACGGTTTCTAAGCTGGAGGACGCAGGAGATACTCCTGTACGATATTCCCGACTCGAGCCGCTGCCGGAGATTGTCACTGAGGTAGGACTAGTGCTTAGGTCGCAAGACACCTATCTCAGGCAAACATTCGACGATTCGATTCGCTATCTAGTCGAAGCAGGAATAATTCAGGAGATTATCGAAGCGCTGAGTTATCCAGGAAGTCCGGCGGAATAAGCTGCTGCTAGATCGAAAATCTTGTTTCGGCTGGCGTCTAGCTCTTGTCGCCACTGCTACTGAGGCGCAGTGGCATTCATAAAAGCCTCCATCTAGTTCCTTGGCCTCGAGTCCGTGTTAAAAATCTCACAATCGTTATAGAATCTATGCGGTTCTCGCGTCTTTGCTAAGCCTTTACGCTCAGGCTCTGTGAATACGCAAAGCCAAACAATTCAGGGTAGCTGCAAGGAGAAGGTACGTGACGCTTCAGGTCGTCCTATTACCGGTCATCGCAAGCTTGCTAACAGGCTGGTTCCTATTTGAACTCTTCGAGTACCTTCGCTCCTCGCCACGCACCCACCGTAGATCGTATCGTCGACAACGAATAATGCGACTCGCCTGGCTGGGCGTCGCGGCAGTGCTAATCGATGCGTACCTCGTTTCAAGCCTGCTACCTATCACCTAGTCCTGAGCCTTCTCAAGCTAGAGGAGGGCCAAGATGGTTCCACTCGCTTGTGCTCTGAGTGACAATTACGGAACCCCCAAACACCCTTTCCGAAACTAACAGCCGCCCTATTCCCCAGTCATTACTCCCAACGCAAAGTCGGTATAAACTAAACGTTAACTGTCCTACCTCAGCAGGAGCGGAAGCGCGCAATCATAGGTGCAGCTGCCCGCTGCTAGACGGTAGTGCTTTTTGGGCTTCTACAACGCCCGCCACTCAAACAAGAACCAGCGACTGCAGCACCCGCAGCAGCTCGCGGGAACAACATGCGCTTGGTGTTGTTGAGAAGAACCAGGCACGGCAAAGGGAGAAGTGCTTTACCAATGCAACAAAATTTGCCCCCGACACGCAGGACGGCGGCTCAGGAATGAGCACGCGCGCAATAGAAACAGGAAATTCCTCTAGATCGGTTTCGCGCTCTTCCAAACCCCTCTCCCACCTTGCGCAAACCAACAAGAACCTCTGGTACGGCGCGAAGGCTGTGGCCGAGGTCCTCATCTGGACCGCCGTCACCCCCCTGGCCGTACTACTGCGCTACGACGGTGCCATCCCTGAGCAGGTCCTGGGGGGAGTATTCTCCTTCACACTCCTGGCGCTCGCTCTCAAGGCGGTCGCGGTAAACATTTTTGGCCTGCACACTCAGTCGTGGCACCGCACGAGCGCGAACGATGCACGAACTCTCGCAGTGGCCGCTGCGTCTGTAATGACCTTCCAGCTACTCGCCGTCCTGCTTGCCCCAAATGTCTTCAGCGTCCCCCGCTCGATCCCCCTCATCGACGCAGCACTGGGCTTCGGGGTGCTCTTCCTGCTGCGGGCGGCAACACGCGAGTTCATCGAGCGCCGCTACCAGCTTCCCGAATCGCAAAAGTCCGGGAACGCCCAGAAGGTTCTGGTCGTCGGCGCGGGCGAGGCCGGCGCAATGGTGGTCAAGGAGATGCTCCGCCACCCCGACACCGGCCTGCAACCGGTCGGCTTCGTTGACGACGACTTGACTCTGGCCAGGCTCAACATCAGCGGCGTCCGGGTACTCGGAACCACGGACGACCTCCCCGCCATCATCGACAGGCTGCAGGTCGACCAGGTCCTGATCGCGGTGCCAAGCTCCAGTGGCGCCTTCGTGCGCCAGACCCTCAACAAGATAAACAAGGCCACGAGGAAGCCCAGGCACCAGATCGTGCCGGGCGTCTACGAGCTGCTTAGCGGAGACGTGAGCGTCAACCGCATCCGAGACGTGCGGGTCGAGGACCTACTGCGGCGCCCCCCGGTCAACCTCGACCTGCGCGCAATCGCTAACTACGTTGACAACGAAACCGTCCTCATCACAGGTGCCGGCGGTTCGATAGGCAGCGAGATCACTCGCCAACTGTGCCACTTCGAGCCCAAACGGCTCATCCTGCTTGGCCGCGGCGAGAACTCCATCTTCGAGATCGTGCGCGAAATCAAGACGACCTTTCCGCACATCGAACACACCTCGGTGATCGCCAACGTTGCCGACCGGGAGCGCATTCAGCAGGTATTCGAGCGCTACCGGCCCACGGTGGTGTTCCACGCGGCGGCACACAAGCACGTGCCGTTCATGGAGGAGCACCCAGGCGAGGCGATCATCAACAACGTCTTCGGCACCCGCAACGTCGCTACGCTGGCCAGGCAGCACCAGGTGAAGCGCTTTGTGAACGTGTCGACGGACAAGGCCGTAAACCCCTCCTCGGTGATGGGTGCTTCGAAGCGCCTAGCAGAGACCATTGTGCGCGACATCGCCCAGCACACCGGCGGTGATCAGCGGTTTGTGTCGGTGCGCTTCGGCAATGTCTTGGGCAGTCGGGGTAGTGTCGTTCCCCTGTTCCTTAAGCAGATCCGAGACCACGGGCCGGTGACGATCACAGACCGGCAGATGACACGCTACTTCATGACGATCCCAGAGGCCTCGCAGCTGGTCCTACAGGCCGGCGGCCTCGCGCAGAACGGAGCGACTTACATTCTGGAGATGGGCGAGCCGGTAAAGATCCTCGACCTGGCGCAGGACGTGATTCGCCTGGCGGGCTTCGAGCCGGACAAAGACATCCCCATCGTCTTCACTGGCACCCGCCCGGGCGAGAAGATCCACGAGGAGTTAATGACTGAGGCAGAGAAATCGGCCGCCACTACCCACGAGAAAATTTACGTAGCGCGGGGTGACGAGGTGCATTCGGACGAACTTGAGCGCGACCTGGCCCAGTTGGAGGAGGCCGTGCTGGCCACTGAGCCCCAGGTCATCCGCTCGGAACTCTTCAGAGTCGTAGGCGCAGTGATGCAGACCGGGCCTATCGTCTCCTAGTTATTAAGAAAGCGGTACTTGCCAGCCAGCAGGCATTACTACCCACGCAGACTGGTATCCTTTCCGAGTTTCTACCCCGTCACACTTGAGCACGAAACGGTAGACTGCGTTAGCAATTGGCAGCCCCCGCCCCTGGCGGGTGCGGTTTGTTGGGGAAGAGGATTTGGTGGAAGAGAGAGAAGAACTGACTGTCGTGACGTTCCGCGACCTGTTCGACCTGATCAGGCGCGGGTTGCTGCTCGCGATCATCGTTGGCGTAGCCGCCGCAACTGCCGCTTACTTTCTGTCCGAGCAGCTAGATCCGACCTATCGGGCGCGCGCGACGCTGCTCGCCTCGCAGCCTGCCAGTGCGGGTAGCTTTGGCGTGACACTGGTTACGGCCCCACCGGTGGATGTGACCGCCTACCGTACGGCGGCTACAAGCAGTCCAGTTTTGCGGGAGGCGCTGGAGCGGTTGGGGCAAGCAACTGACGACCCAGCGGCGATTGAGGAATTCAGCGAGCGTATAAATGTGCGCACGGAGAGCACGAATGTCTCCTCGCTGGTGCATGTCGAGGTGGAGGGCGAGGACCCGGTGGAGATCGCTGCACAAGCGCAGGCGGTGGCCGATTCCTTGCTGTTGTGGGATAGGCAGCGCGCGACCAGCAACCTCCAGAATATTGTCGGTACACTAGAGGCAGAGATCGCCGCGCTCGACTCCCAAATCACTGAGGCTGGCGCGACTGATTCAGTCGGCGCGGCCGACCAGCTGAGCGCCCTGCAGGAGCTGCGCGCTGACCGAACAATGCAGCTGAACAGCGCCCGTGCCCTGCGCAACAGCGCGATTGGTCGCCTCGAGATCCTCGAGCCGGCGCAAGTACCCCTCGAACCCGTGGCGCCGCAACCCATTCGCAACGCCGCCCTGGCGTTCGTGTTGGGTGTGTTCCTCGTCTACGGCCTGATGCTCCTACGTGACGCCCTCGACACGAGGCTAAGGGGTACTGAGGATCTGGCGAACACGAGCGGTCTCCCGGTCCTGGCAGAGTTTCCCCGCCAACCCGGTCAGCGGCGTCTGCCCCGCGAGGCCGCCAGCTACCTGCGCACGAACCTGCTCTTTCAGACGGCCAGTGATCATCCGAAGGTAATCTTGGTAACCAGCTCGGTTAGCTCGCAAGGAAAGTCGTCGGTGGCACTGAGCCTGGCGGAGAGTCTTGCGCGGAATGAACACCGCACGCTGCTCATCGACGCCGATTTGCGCAAGCCGGTAATGGGTAAGGAGTACAACCTGGACTCGCGGATAATCCCGCCGCTGCGTACCCACTTGGAAAATCCGCACGAGGAGTTCTCGCCTGCGCACGTTGCTATTGACCGCAATGTGTCGCTCGACGTGATCCCCTCCTACGATGCGGCTCCCAATCCGAGCGAACTGCTCTCCCAGGGGTTCGTATCGTTCCTCAAAAGGCAAATGGAGCAGTACGACTGCATTGTGATCGACAGCGCCCCGGTGTTGCCGGTCGCTGATACCCTCACGCTCGCCCCGCACGCAACAGGTCTCGTGTTCGCCGTGTCGATGGCCGATGCCGATCGTCGCTCTGTGCAGGCCGCACTGGATCTATTGGGCCGGATTGGCGTGCGCATACTGGGTACGGTCGCCACGCACGTTACGAAAGGCCAAGCTGGCCGCGGCGAGGGATACGGCTACGGCTATGGGTATGGACCTGACGAGGAGGCAGCGGTCGCCGGCACGGGCAACAGGCGTCCTGCGGCCTAAACGTGAACGCCCTGACATTTTGGCACATTACGTAAACCACCCCCGCCGCAAGCAGCTGGTGCGGCTTTCAGCCTATTTCCTCGCTGCTCTTTGCCTTGCACTTCTTGCCGCCCGGCTAGCGGACGACTGGAGCAACTGGCCTTGGCATGTGGGCACGCTGGGTAGCGCCTGGCTCATTCTCATGCTGAGCTCGATCCGGTGGTTCCGCGTCAGCGCCCGCTGGTTTGTGCCCCTCTTTACGGTCGGGCAGGCAGTCGCCGCCGCTGCGGTTTCGCTTGACCTAGTCGATTGGCCAGGCGGACCGTCCGGTTATCGCGTCCAACTGTTCTACGACAACCCGAACCTTCTAGGTGCCGCTCTAGCCACGTCCTCGGTTGCCTCGCTTCTGCTTGTACCGTGGCCGCTCTCTATACCTGTGTTCCTTATGGCTTTCGCAGGCATCGTGTTTACTGGTTCCCGGTTGTCACTGGTAGCGGCCCTAATCGGACTCTTGGTCTGGGGGCTCCTGCAACCCACACGTTCGCGCTGGGTCGCAGGCGCGTTTGCCTCTTTAGTAATCACAATTGGCGGATTTTTAGCTCTTATTGGCACCTCAGGGCAACGAGAAGCGAACGTTAATCTGCTCGCGATTTCAGCTGATTTCCAGGAAGACAAATGGCAGAAAAGCTATGCCGAATCCATTGAGATAGTTCCAGATTCCGCTCCTGGCCCGTTAGGGGCTACTAAGGCCGATCGCATTATTGGTGAGAGCACTCCTCAGTACACCTTGGTGATATATCAATCTGTGGGTAGATCTGAACAGGACGTCCCTTATATAGCGTCTATCTACTTGCGGTCTGACATTCCCCAGCGACTGGTACTAAGTACGCAACTTAGTCGAACAGTTTGTGAAGTTGATGTGGCCTGGCGTCGATGCGTAACTCCGGTTGGTTATGGAAACGACCACGCGAATCTCCAGCTCCGCCTTGAAACCATCGAGAAGCCGGGCCGGTTTGACGTATTTGCCTGGGGGGCGCAAATTGAGCGCGGGCTCCAAGTATCACCGCTTCAGGTCAAACAGCAACCCCTCGTGTCGCCGCATTTGCTGCAACGGCTCACCCCCTCAATATCATGGATCAAAGCAAACGCCCCTTCAGCCCCGAGATTTGAGGCGTTCCAGCTTGCATGGGCGGACTTCCGCGAAGCTCCGATAGCTGGCCACGGACTTGACCTCAACAATTTTGCCGAACGCTTCCAGTTTACGTTTTCGTCACCCTATGCGGTGAGGCACCCGCATAACCTTGTTCTATACGTGCTGGCGAGTATGGGACTTCTGGGTCTTACAGCTTGGTTGATTGCAGTTGGGGTTTCAGTGTACATAATTAAATACGGGGGCACTCAAATAATACCCTTATTTGTTGCTGTGCTAACCTTGAATATCGCTGATTTGAGTTTTTATAGTGCTGGTGGTTATTACGTATTCTGGCTCGTACTTGGTCACGTGAGTTTTTCAACCGAGTCGATGTGAGGGGGGGATCTACGGGCCAGGTCGCAGGCGTGCATCCACCTCAACACGATCGCGGCGGGCTACAACTAGGCGATCACGTCCCGGAACTCGAAAGAGGTCAGTAAGGTCGCCGTGCTGGCCCTGTGGTTGGGCGGAGATAATCTTGGTCTCCGCTTTAGAGCCCTACGAGGCGCGTGCCATTCAGCAGCCGAACGAGCACCTGGGCTGGGGCGAACTGAAGCAGGCCGACGCCGTGCTGCAGAAAACCAATGAGCTGGTCTCCAGGTGCCCGCAGTTGCACGCCGAGCGCGCCCCCATCCTTGTGCTATCCCCCGTTGGCGCAATCAAGGAGGCCGCCGGCTACCTGCGCACCAACCTGCTCTTCCAGACGGCGAACGACCACCCGAAGGTCATCCTGATCACCAGCTCGAACAGTGCGCACGGCAAGTCGTCCGTGGCGCTTAGCCTGGCGGAGAGCTTCGCCCGCAACGAACACCGCACTCCTCAATAGTAGGATACGCACTAATGTTAGGTCCAAAGGAGTTAGGGAGTAGGGCTGGAACTGGTTTACTGCTCGATGCTTTCCGATTGCCCTTGCTTCAATGTGAGGGCATTTTTTACTTATAGAGGCGAATTTCTTGTTGACTATTTGGGCAGCCAAGAAGCGGGGACTCCTGTAGTTCTTACTTCTGATGGAGTGTCACTGATTACTACGGCGCCAGCCCCAATAATTGTCCAATCACCAATTGATAGGTTTGGGAGAATCGCGCTTCCAATACCTGCTAAGACGCCCTCACCCAAACTGACGCCTCCTGCTAAGCGAGTTCCCGGAGCAACGTGAGTCCAACGCCCAACAACACAGTCGTGATCAATGCTACTGCCTGTATTGAGTATTGAGTGCTCTCCAATTCGGGTATTAGGTTGCACGACGACGCCGGCACAGACTAACGCGCCTGCTCCTACTTCTGCCGTTGCTGACACATATGAGAATGGGTGAATAATTGTTTCCCATACTATCCCCTGCAATTGTTGGGCGATGTGCTTGCGGGCCTTGTTGTCGCCAATTGCTATTACCGCGCGATGGACGCGTAGTCGATCAAGAAGATCGAAGTCAAAAGGAGCTATGACGGTTTCTCCAAGCACCTTCGAGCCGTGTTTTGTTTGATCACTATCCAATACTCCAGCGATTGTCCGTCCGGATGCACGCAGAGTATCTATCACAACTTTCGCATGGCCGCCCGCACCAATTACCCAGATTCCGTCCGAATTGTTAGTGTTAGACGTGCCGTTCATCGTTCAGTCGACACTTGATTTGTATGTTGACGACGCATCGCCTCAGGTTCTCCACGAAACTCGGCCATAGTTGCCTCCCCGGGTGCACTGATCCCTTCGCGTCGAAGAACGCCAACGACTGTTAGCAGAAGAATCTTTATATCAAGCAAAAGTGAGTGGTTGTCGACGTACCAAACGTCAAGCTTGAAGCGCTCATTCCAAGACAAAGCATTTCGCCCATTGACCTGGGCCCATCCAGTAATTCCAGGCCGCACCTCATGGCGCCTTGCTTGCTCCGGCGTGTACCGATCGAGATACGACATCAGTAGAGGCCGGGGGCCAACGAGGCTCATGTCTCCCTGAAGGACATTCCAAAGCTCCGGCAGCTCGTCCAAGCTCGTACTACGAAGGAACTTCCCGAAGTTAGTGAGGCGTTCCGCGTCGGGCAGGAGCTCGCCGTTCTCGTCCCGACGGTCGGTCATGGTTCTGAACTTGATCAACCTGAACGGCTTGCCGCCCAGGCCAGGCCGCAGCTGAGTGAAGAAGATCGGACTTCCTAGAAAAAGTCTAACGAAGATCGCCAGAACCAGCAGCAAAGGACTAAGCGCCAGCAACCCCAGTGTCGACGCCACAACGTCAAAAGCTCGCTTCGCCTTCACGCTCGCCTCAATCTTCTAGACAACCTCACACCTGGGCTGCTTGGAACATCACTCGGGTAATCGCCCGAGCAGTATCTACCATGTCCGCTTCAGACAGAGTCGGGTGGACCATAAACATCAGTGAGGTTTCACCCAGCTCCTTGGCAACCGGCAGTCGACCCGCTGGCCCCCAGCCGTTTGCCTGGAACGCCTCTTCGAGGTAGATCTCGCTGCAGGAGCCGCTTTGGCAGGGGATGCCCAGGGCGTTGATCTCTGCCTGAATGCGGTCGCGGTCCCAGCCCGGGCGCAGCTCGCTGGGTTCCACGAAGACGTAATACTTGTAGTAGGCGTGCCCTACGTCTTTCGGGGGGCGCGTGAGGCGCAGGCCGGGGAGTCCGGCGATGTTCTCGTCAAGGATGCTGGCGTTTCGCCTTCTGGTCTCCACCCACCCGTCGAGTTTCTGCAGGATTACGCGCCCGATCGCGGCCTGCATTTCGGTCATGCGCAGGTTGGTGCCGAACGACTTGACCAGCCAGCGGTAGCCGGAGTCTGTTTGCGGCTCGTGCACCAGATCGTAATCCTTGCCATGATCCTTGAACGCCCAGGCGCGCTTGTAGAGGTCCTCGTCGTTCATGGCGACGAGGCCGCCTTCGCCCCCTGTGGTGAGGATCTTGTCCTGACAGAAGGAGAAGGCAGAGACATCACCAAGCGACCCCACCTGCCTCCCCTTGTAGGTGGCCCCGTGCGCCTGTGCGCAATCCTCGATCACCTTGATGCCGCGTTCACGGGCGAGCTCGAGAATGGGGTCCATGTCGCAGGGCCAGCCGGCCAGGTGGACCACGATGATCGCCTTGGTGTTGGGCGTCAGCACGCGTTCGATCGTCTCGGCGGTCATGTTCTGCGATTCGCGGTCGACGTCGGCTATAACGGGTGTTGCGCCGCGCATGACGATGGCACTTGCCGAGGCAACGAATGTGCGGCTGGTCGTTACCACCTCGTCGCCGGGACCTATGTCGAGCGCGTAAAGGGCCAGCTCGAGAGCCGCAGTGCCGTTCGTAACGGCGATGGCGTGGTTGACGCCGAGGTATTCGGCGTACTCTGCCTCAAATTGGCGTCCTTCAGTGCCCGTCCAGTAGTTCACACGTCCGGACGCGAGGACACTCGTGGCTGCCTCAATTTCCTGTGTCCCGACGTGCGGCCAAGCGGGGAGGGGGGTGGTCCGGGTTACTTGTGTTTGACTAGGGGATAAGGCTGGGGCTTTGGGGGCATCGATCATGGGGGCCTCACAAGTCTAGCTAAACTGGCTTCCTACCACCTGCATTATGCATTAAGAACCGACCGCCCTGCGTCGGGCAGCCTGGTTGGTGTGAATTTGTGCAAGAAATTTGTCTATAATCCTAGGGGTACTGTACTCTTCATGGACAGCCCGAAAACCTAACCGCCCCATTTCTACAGCTTTAGTTCGATTAGACTTAAACCATTGGATGGCTTCAACAAATCCGTTAAGGTCGCCCATTGGCACCCATCGTCCTGCTCCATGGCGGTCAAGGAACGAGGCATTTAGATCGGTGCACGTATCGGTTGCAGCAAGAACAGGAAGTCCGGCACTCCAATACCCCAGTAACCTGGACGGAATATTGGGGATGGTGAAGTTCTCGTGCAGCGTGATAAGCCCGACATCGGCGGCTGTCAGCAGCGAGTCGTAGTCTTGCCGCGGAAGACGACGTATAAGTCTTACATTGGTTAGACGCCGCTTGTTTATCTCCTCACCTAACCATGAGGCTTCAGTCCCCCCACCGACGATGAGAAAGTGGATATCCGTTGAACTTCTTAGGCGAGTGGCCGCTTCAAGAATGAAGTCGACACGTTGTGGTTTGCCGAGGTTGCCGCCGAAGACGCACAACAGACTGTCGGCCGCGATTCCCCATTGCGCCCGAGCAGCAGCGCGTGATGCTGTAGGAGTGTTGCCCGGTCCTGTAGACAGGCCCGTCTCTTGACTACTGGTCCAGTTGGGCAACAACTTTACTCGGTCTTGGTCTAGTTCCGGATTGTGTTGCAACAAATAGCTCTGATTCCCGGGACTCATGCAGCCAATCAGATCGGCCGAGGCATAAGTAGCTTTTTCTTGTCGACGGAAATAGGAGTAGATAATCCCTTGGGGCATGAATCCTAGATCAAGTGCGTTCTGCGGAAAGATGTCCCGAAGAATCAGATAGAACTTGGCACCCCAAAGACGTTTAAGTCTGCGAATCGGCGGTGCCAAAGTAATAGGCGGCGTCGGACTTACGATCCAGTCTGCCCTCCAGCCCCCGAGGTGCCGCCTTATAGCTTTGTCAAATCGAAATGGCAAGAGCGATGTGTTTAATCCCTTAGTGATCAGGTTAGTTTTAAACAAGGGACCGCTGCGGACTCGCAGAACATCAACTAATCCTTCGCGTGCGTAACGAGTGCGCCCTGTGAACGTTGGTGCGACAACGCGAACGTCGAGGTTGCGAGATGCTAACTCGTTCGCGAAGTCGGTGTGCATGTTTTGCCCTTGCGCGACGTCAGGGTAGGAAATAAGAAAAAGCAAGAACTTCGATGCTTGTGAGAGGTCTCCGCCAGGCTGTTGGTCTAGCAGGGTCATTGGCTACGGATGCCGTCCCACTGATTAGACAACTTCGCGGCCCCGACAATTAGACTTACCACCCGTTGTGATGTATTGCGCACCTGGTAGTCGTCCGGAATTGGCCACTCTCCGCCTGCCTTCTTTACCGACTCAAATTGAGCAGTTACGACTCGGATTCCATCCAACATGGAATCTTGATCAGTGCCGGTCATGATTACGCAGCCGGTGTCCAGTCCTTCCGGCCGCTCGATCGCATCGCGCGGGGTAATAGCGGGAAAGCCGAGGATAGCTGCTTCCTCAGCGATGGTGCCACTGTCTGAAACTGTGCAGAAGGCTGAGAGCTGCAGGCGGTTGTAATCATGAAAACCAAGCGGTGCCAGGAATTGGACCCGCTCGTCGATCGGTTGCTCGTCTTCCAGCTGTTCCATCCGCTTTCGAGTGCGGGGATGGGTACTGACGATGACCGGATAGTGATAGATCTCGGCGAGACTCTCCATCGTACGGAGCAGACTTCGCAATCTCTCCGGGTTGTCCACGTTCTCCTCGCGATGTAGCGAAACAACGAAATACTCACGTTCGTGAAGCCCTAGCCGATCCAGTATTGGGGAGGCATCTATTTCAGGGCGGTTGTGCTCGAGAACCTCTCTCATGGGGGAGCCGGTCAGGTATATACGACGGTGGGGTAGGCCCTCTGACAAGAGGTGGCGCCGCGCATGCTCAGTGTAGACGAGGTTGAAGTCGGCAATATGGTCCACGATGCGCCGGTTCGTCTCTTCTGGTACGTTCTTGTCGAACGACCTGTTCCCGGCTTCCATATGAAAAACGGGAATCTTCATGCGCCTTGCCATTATTGCGGCCAAGGCAGAGTTGGTATCGCCCAAAATCAGCACCGCATTAGGCTGTTCCTGGCGCAGCACAACCTCGCTTTCTTTTAGGATGCCCCCCAGAGTGGCGCCCAGGCTCGACGTGTCAACGCCCAAAAAGTGGTCGGGGCGCCTCACCTTTAAATCGTTGAAGAAGACTTCGCTCAACTCGTAGTCGTAATTTTGACCTGTGTGGACAATTTTATGATCCACATATTGGTCGAGAGCAGCCATCACGCGGGAAAGCCTGATTATTTCAGGGCGGGTGCCCAGGATGGTCATGACCTTCAACTGGCCTGCCGCCGGCGTGGCCACGCGTCCTGCTTCACCGCTCACTCAACCATCTCCATATACGTATCTGGCTTAGCAGAATTAAAGATCTCGTGCGCCCAGAAGAGAGTCACCAGCGGTTCGCTTCCGGTGTTCTCTATGCTATGTGTGTGCAGTGTGGGGATGTCGATGAATGCCGGACGGTCGCCACAAACACTGAACTCGTGCACGTCCTCATGACCTACACGGCGCAACTTGATTCTAGCCTCCCCCTGCAGAACAAGAAATCGCTCAGCCTTATTCAGATGGAAATGATTACCACGGATCACGCCCGGCTTCGTCCATGAAACGAACGTTTGGCCCCCACCCCCACCCTTTACCGTTTCGAATAGGTGGCCACGATTATCGGTGTTTACGGGAATATCTACTAATCGGCGTTCCACCGGAATATAAGAACGATAGGTATTAAAGATTTGCAAGTCGAATGGCTCGCTTAAATCGGGGATCACGTTCGCTCGGTATTGCTGGTCGATCATTACAAGTCGATCGAGGAGCTCTGGAATGGAAAGCGGCTGCCCCTCCATACGCACCTGCCCAGCCTCGCTGTTCACTCCGGCCGCTATTACCCGCTCGGCGACAGTTCCTGCGTGGACAAGCTCTACTCTGCCCTCTGGATTTACCTGGGGCGCTTCCCCCCGCACCAGCATTTCACAAAAGGTCGCGGTAACCGAATTATAGTTCGGACGGCCGTGCTCTCCAAAGACATGGGGCAAGATAAGATCAACGAAGTTTGCGCCGACTCTTGCGGCCCACTCACTCAACAACTGGGCGGCCTTGGCTTTACCGCGGCCGTAGGGGCTGTCTGAGCTTGCGTGTGTGGAGTTGGCGAAGATGAGGTTCGGTGTCGAGCCGGTCTCGGTTAGAGCTTGCACCAGCCGTTTAGCGATCTCAATGTTGCCGAATTCAACCTGGGCGTCAGAGCCGCGATTGATTCCCGCGAAATGGATGATCGTATCGCACCCCTTGACAAAATCTACCAGTTCTGGGGCGCTGTCAAAAGTAGAAGTATGCGCGACTCTCCAACGAACCGGCTCTGGTTCACCTCTATACGACGCCGCTGCATTTAGCGCTCGGAGGTGCACTTGTGTGTGCCAGCCTAGCAGTCCCCCTGCACCCGTTATTCCGATGGTGTTGGTCTCAGGCATGAACCGGGTCGTTCACAGGCAGGCCGGCTTTCTCAAGCTCAGCTCTCACCTCAGGCAGAGACAACAGGAGCGCCTCCACCTCTTTCACTGTTAGGCGCCGGGTGTTGTGCGAATGGTAATCCTCGTGGATCACCGTGGTCGGTGAACCCTCAGTAAAGTACTTGCCGTAGTTGAGGTCGCGCGCATCCATGCGAATGCGCCAATACTCTCCCAGGTCCTCGCCCTTCTCAAGCTCCTGGGCAGAGGCCAGCGTTTCGTACATTTTTTCGCCGTGACGCCAGCCGATGTTGTGGACCGGGTGCTCTGGCACCTGGAAGAGATTCCGTAGCGCGTTGACGAGGTCTTCTATTGTGGAGGCGGGAGCCTTCTTGATAAACAGGTCCCCTTGATTCGCGTTCTCAAAAGCAAAGTTAACGAGGGCTACGGAGTCTCGCAGTGGCATGAGGAAACGTGTCATTTGTGGTTCTGTGACCGTGAGCGGCTGGCCCGACAGGATTTGTTTGATGAAAAGCGGGATTACAGATCCGCGCGAGTACATGACGTTGCCGTAGCGGACGCACGAGACCCGGGTTGCAGCATCATCACCGAGTTCTCGGGCAGCTGCTTGGGCAACCTTCTCCATCATTGCTTTGGAAATGCCCATAGCGTTGATCGGAAAGACGGCCTTATCGGTGGACAAGCAGACAACCGAACGAACGTCGTTCTCAATAGCAGATCTTATGACGTTCTCGGAGCCTGCTACGTTAGTCTTGACCGCTTCCATTGGGAAGAAATCGCAGGAGGGAACTTGCTTAAGGGCAGCCGCATGGAAGACAGCATCGGCGCCCCTCATTGCGTAGTCGACGCTGCTTCGATCGCGAATATCGCCGATGAAGTACTTAACTCTCGAGTCCCGGAGATCAGAGCGCATATCATCTTGCTTGCCTTCATCACGGCTAAATACCCTAATCTCATCAACGGCTTGTGTCAGGAGGTAATCGACCATAGTCCTTCCAAATGATCCAGTGCCTCCGGTAATAACAAATCGTTTCATAATGTAATAAATTTAACTCCTTCGATCATTGATTAAGCTCCTAAACATTTCTCGATTTTGTTCAATCGCGGAATCTGCGTCCAGACGTATTTGGGCCTGCTCCTGAACGCGTATTCGCCACGATTTTCGATCTTCGGGGGTCAGTGATGCTGCGTGTTCGATCGCCCTTACGAAAGCGACTTGATCTGAAAGGGGTATGTCCCAGCCTAACTGATCAGAAGCCAGTCCACGCCAAGGAGTTCTGTCAGATATCAATACTGGGGTTCCGATAGAAATCGCCTCTGCAATGGCGTGACCATAATTTTCACCGAGCGTGGGTAGAAAGAATAGGTCATGATCGGCTAAGACTTTAGGCACTTCACTATGACTGATTGGACCGTGGTAGCTTATCCGCAGGTGCGAGGGTGCCTCACGTATCAGTTTTTCACACTTTCGCCAATACTCGCTTTCCGGGTTCGGACCGTATATTGAAAATGATACGGGAACACGTACTTTATATAACGTTCTGAGTGCGAAGACGAGATTCTTCATAGGGGATATTCTGGAAACGAATACTATTCGAAGTGGAGAGGGCGGGGCCGCCTTAAGCCTGAAACGTGCCGGTGCCGCTAATTCCTTTGGCGGCAGATTAGTCGCTGTGAAAATCCGAACATTATTTCCGAATGTGGCGCGAATATGCGATGCCTCTATAACACTGGAAGCTTGCCAAGCTATATTGTCGTGCAGTCCCACTAATCGTGCCAATAGTAAAAAAGTACGTTTCTTCAAGGACTTTAGCTCTAACGCTCCGGGGGATAGCTCGCCTCTTGGCGCAAGCAGAACTGGCTTGCCCCTTGGTCGACTGATCAGCGGTAGGTTGGTAAATCGAAAGTTGAATAAACTGTTTAGGTAAATAAGATCGTAACTGGTTTGCGACATTATTCGACGTACATTCTGGGCTGTGAGATAGTTTGGCGAAGCGTAAAAAACCCGAGTTCCTTCTACGGTGGTCCACGTATTACGTTTTATTCCCTTATAGGGCCGGCGATCGCCGAGATCCCGGTCCATCGTAACTATTGCAAAGTCGAATTCAGGACTTAGGTGGTGTACCATGTTTGCAATAGTGCGAACTGGACCTCCGGACTTGTCGCCTGGGAGGTAATGCCCCAGAAAACACAGAATGGTAGATACTTTAGCCTCGTTCTCCGTCTCCATCACTTGGTCCCCGAGTTACTTTGTGTTAGCGCGGGATAGCACTCCTCGTGTCCAGTAGTGGTGCCCTGAGACTCCTCTAAACCTCCGACATTTTGGTTGACCTTCGAACTTGCGGTTTTGCGTCGCGCCCCCCAAGCTACTGAAAAGGCAAGAGCAAGCAACACCCAATAAGAAATTGTATTTATGTGACCATGAGTCGCATACGCGGCACAAATATACAGTCCGATGCAGCCAGCTGCGACTGAGCTATACCGAGCCACCATAATTCCTAGGGAAGCAAACATGCCAACAAGGATGGTTATTCCGGTCAAACCAAATGACGCGAAATGGTCAAGGAAGACCGAATGCGCGTACATTCCGGATGGCGAGAGTGATGGAAATCGATTTAGTCCAGCTCCAAACATAACTTCAATGGGCCGCAACTGAGCAAGTGCAGTACCCCATATGGCGAACCGACCATCCGTACTTACATCCATTGCAACACGATCTCGGAGACTGCTGGGGAGTTCGTACAATAGTAGCACGGTACCTATTAGAAGCAATAGGATCGCTGTATTAACTATAGAGGAGCGACTCATGTTGGCGCGAATATTCGCGGCAATAGCTGCGGTAGTCATAATTATTATCGCAAGCAGAACACCTCTTGAGGCTGTTGCGGCCAACAGTACGCCCAAGGCTAAGATCAGGGCTAGACGGGGAAGTTGAGCTGTACTTAGCGGGAAAGCGCGGATGCCATTGGCATCCGGAAGAAGTTGTGGAATCAATAAAAGCATTAGTGCCGCTCCATAAACGTTTGCGACTGCCCTTACGTTTCCATCCAGACTTAATCTTTGTAGTCCGTCCCAGTCTTGGAGCGCGATTATAGTCGCAACAGTTGCCGCAATAAGTATTCCCCACGATGCCCAGCGAATATTGTTTGAGGATTGTTTAAGAAGCATGAATAGCGAGAAGCTGAAAAGAATATTGGAGCAATAAAGGGGCAGCAGGTGCACATAGTCTGTGTAATTAGAAGTGAAAGTTGAGAGAAAGGGCAAGGCGAGAAGACTAATGACTAACACCCCTATATGGTTATTGCGTTTGCGTGAAGATGTGAGCAACCATTCCTTGCCTAAGAGCATACTGACTAGGACGCCGGCGATGACCGCAAGTTGAGGTCCGATTACTACTATCGGGCCCGTTATGTCTAATCGTCCCGTGACCGGAGCTAGAATGGCCAATCCTGTTCCAACAAATGTTGGAATGTCTTCGCGACCTATAGCCAATAAAAAGAAGGTGAATAGGAGCATGATCGTAAATACGAGTGTTGACGAAAGAGCAAAGTAAAGGGCGGCAAAACCACCCACTAAGACTCCAATCGTGCCCAACATCGAAAGGTGGCCGGGTTCCTGTGCGCGGAGGGACCTGCGCTCATTCAAGATAAAGTCTCTCTTCGACTGCTCAATATTTGAACAACTTGGTCGGCATGGGACGAAGCTGGCAATGACTTAAAGAAAGCAGCCATAGTGTCCTTAGCCTTAGCCGCTAGGTTTCTTCTTAATGTGACGTCTTGCATAAGAAGTTCAACCGCGTCTGCAAACTCTTGAACATTCCCAGCAGGTCGCAGTAAAGCATTCTGTCCATCACGCAACATCCAGCCGAATAATTCTCCTCTATCTGTGGTGACTACGGGAGCTCCTAGAGTCATTGCTTCGTAAAGGACTCTGGGAAAGCCTTCAGCATATTCGGTCGGAAACAGAAATACGTGTGAAGCGAGGAGCTCAGCGCGGACTTCAGTAGGTGACGCCCCAGGAACAAGTTCTACGAAACTACCTAAGCCAGTGCGATCAATCTGGCGCTCTAAATCCGAAATAGCGTCCGGCGTTCCGTTGCCTATTATTGTTCCTTTAATATCCCACCCACGCAGTCGAAGGGTGCGAAGAACATCAATGTATACATAAAGACCTTTCGAAGCTAGTAGTTGGCCAACGAAAAGTATCTTAAATGTACCGGTTGCTTCGGCTGTATTGTAACGCGGAAGATCAGCTGAAGTTACGTTCATCATCGGCACGACCTGTTGGACGTTCCGATTCAACAATTGTACTCGCTGCTCTAAATACCCACCAGTTACAATACATCCTGCGGCACCGCGAATTGTACGTGAATGAATATATGCTTTCAGCCCTTTTGAACCATATTCTCCGCGAATATAAAGGACGTACGGAACACGGAGGATGCGAAGGATGGAGGCCACAAAGGCGCTATTCCGGCCAGGGTAGTAGAGATAGAACATCGACCGGCGCACTTCCGACTTTTGAAATTGCCTCAGTATCTGCGTAGTTCTTGAGGCTAACCGCGAAAGACTATTATCGCCGGGTGAGCTTAGTGGAACAACTGCTAGGTTTCCGCCCAAAGGCATCTCAATAACTAAATTCCTAGAAGGCAAGTGTGAGGTATCTGACCATATTGCAAGGCGAGCGCTTCTGGCTACGTCCTGGTAAAAGTTTGCTTCCCATTGAGGTAGGTAGTAACGACCTCCCGACGCAGGCAAAGATCCATTTGTTACAATTATAAGTGCAGGGTGGCTTCGGTTCATTTCTCCAAATTGGTGCTAATTGAACGAGGACTAAACGATGATATGTAGTCAAGTACCTTGAGGGAGTTCAACCCTATAGGCTGGAGTGGATCCAGACAAACTATGTTTCCCCCCTCTGCTTTAACGAACTCTTGTATTTGTGTCATTTTGAAGGCTTCTGAACGAAAGCGCTTGAGGAGCATATCCTCGCTTTCGTTATCAAACCTACTCCTTCCATGCTTGCGCATCGTTACCCGCTTAGCCGCTTGGGTTGGATCAATCGGGAAGTAAATGAAATGTCTAGGAAGATGCGCAAGCGAGTACCTTAGAAAGGCCAAGCCGGCCCGATTGGCAGGCGCAGGATTGCCTATTCGGCTTGACCAAAACGCTTGAAAGGTCCATTGGTCAAGGATAATATAATCTAAGTCAAAGTTCGCAACGTATTTTTCCAAGCGATTCTCGTGAAAAGGTAGGCTCGCAACTACTCTAAAGTTTGGGTGTCCCAGCAGTAAAGTAGAAATGGAGTGTGTAGCCGCATAGCTAAATTGCGCTACGGATTGTGTAGGAAGGAGTGAAAGGATCTTTTGGCGTCGTGTAAGCGATGCGCCAAAAGTAATCAAATCTGCAAATGTTCCTACCTGGTACCCTTGTTCTTGCAAGCTCCGTATTGCAGCATTCAAGATGGTCGATTTGCCCGCCCCAGGCAGGCCCAAGGCTTCGATTATTGTCGTACCTAAATTGGCCATGTATCTGCTTTGACCTCTGTCGCTTTAGTGAAGATGCCATAGTGCCTCTCAGTAACTAGAGCAAAACCATAACAATTTCTGTCCCCGGTAGATTGATCGGAGTATGATGCCGTGTGCAACGGCGTAAACAAATAACTAGTCGATTAGTTTGGGTGGCAGTTGAAAAGGGGGGCCCGACCTTCCTTCAAATCTTGACCACCGCCGTACTTGCCCGACTTTTAGAACCCGAAGATTTTGGGCTAATGGCGGCTACAGCAGTTGCCGTGGGTGTTGCATCCATTTTTGCACAAATTGGCGTAGGCCCTGCTGTTGTTCAAATGGCTCGGCTCTCTGAGGTTCATCTAAGGACAGCTGCATCTTTAGCTGCAGTCCTTGGTCTTTTGTGCATGCTCGTTCTCTGGAGCTCCTCACCCATAGTTGCGACGTTACTGGATCTCCCAAACCTTGTTGATTTGCTCCGAACTTCTTCTCTCGTTTTTATATTCAGCGGCTTATCTGTTGTGCCGGAAGCATTGCTCCTTCGGCGCTTCCACTTTAAACGCCTCGCACATGTTTCCTTGGCGGCCTTCTTGATGGGATATGCGCCGACGGCAATCGGTTTAGCTGTGCTCGGCTGGGGTCCATGGTCACTAGTTTTCGGCCAGTTATTACAAGCTGTGGTTCGCCTACTGCTTCTGTACCTCCATAGCCCCAGCAGATGTGGGTTTGGATTCAATTCCGGTGCAGCGAAAGATTTTGTTAAGTTTGGTGGAAGCTACACCTTGGGGCGCGTATTTTCTCTAGTGGCCGTAGAAACCGATAAGGTGGTAATCGCGCGAGTATTTGGTGCTGGTGACCTAGGATTCTACTCTAGGTCTCAACAGCTAGGGGTCCTGCCGGCCTCATTAATAGGGCAAACTGTAGACAGGCTGCTGTTCCCCACAATGGCTAGGGAGCAGGAAAACAGGATGCAGCTTAGCTCTAGGTTCCTAAGAACGTCAGAGTTATTGGCGACAGTGGTTATACCAATTTCAATATTCGCGTGCATCTTGGCCCCTGAGGTCGTACGAATCGTGCTTGGTCCGGGTTGGGAGAAGAGTGTTGTGCTCCTACAAATTCTCCTCCTTGGTATGACGTTTCGCGTTGGATATCGAGTATCGGACTCTTTAGCAAAGGCTGTTGGCCAGCTTAATGGCAGGGCATGGCGAAATTGTGTATATGCATTACTCTCAATAATCGCTGCCTTAACTGGGAGTCGATGGGGAATCGGGGGCGTAGCCATAGGTGTAAATGTTGCCCTCTTTCTTAATTATGTGCTTGCCGCTAGCCAAAGTCTTGCGATCACGAGGGTCTCTTGGAGAGATTATACGAAAGCGCATATACCTGGACTCGTACTGGGGGCACTCGCTTTTCTAGTAGTGCAGGTGATGGTCGTGCAGCTAAGGGCATTCCAGCTGCACGATATTAACGTACTTGTTGTGGGCATTGCGGTCGCCGTTGCCTTATTCGCAATCCTAATTCCAGCGATGTCCGACAAGTGTGCGCTTAAGTCGTCGTCGTTGTCCACCCTACGGGAGCTTGTGATGCTCGCTTGGTACGGCGCCGCAACTGCATTGGAGAAAGGATTGCGGTCTAAACGAGAGTAGGGTGGCGTCGTATGTTCCTGCCTCGCTACTTCTGAGACAGCGTGAGTGGGGCGCTGGGCTTCAACGAACCGACATTCTGGCAGCAGGCGACCTGCTATACGGCCCGTTCTCCAAGGTGAGAATAGACTCGGGTGTCGCTCTCGTGTACCACATATGATTGCGGACCATACCCAGGGAATGGGTCGCCAATATGATGGGGCTATAATAACGAGGCAGCGGGGCTTTTCAGTTGCGGAGGCTCATCCCGTGAAACGCCGAGATTTCCTGAAGAAGGCGGGAGTGTTGGCGGCAAGTGTCGCACTTTCCCCGCTAGTTCTCAGTAACGCCCAGAATAGCAGTCGGCCCCGCTTCTCTCAGTCAGCGGATGGTCCATTCGCACGCCGTCCAACTATTCTGCAATACCGTGAAGCGGGCACGACCAACCCCTGGTTAGCAGCATCAGGTATTGCACGACTTGTTCCCGACACTGATCGAGTTGTTCACACCGTCGAACTAAACAGTCTTACCCCAGACTCGCAGTACGAGTTTCGCTTGCCTGAAGGCGAAGTGCCAGCGGTCTACACTACGTTTGCACACGACCCTACGACCTCCGTCGTGGTTCACTGGCAAACTTACCAACCGCACCCGGCAGCCGCTTACACAGGGCCGTTTGGGAGTGAGCAATACAAGTGCCGCACCTTCCCGGCGGAGCTGGCGGGATCACTGCGGGTAGCTCAAATCAGTGATACTCACGGTCACGCTAATACGAATGAGAAGCTGATTGGTGACATTGCTGCCAGGGGCTCGCGACTGATTATCCATTCTGGGGATTTGGCGACTGGCAATGGTGGGGACGCAGGTCCAGGCACTTGGTATACGTTCTTTGATGCGCTTAACGCAGCTCGTGATGCGGATGGTTGCATAATCCCTATCCTACCGACACTACCACGAAATCAAAGGTGGCGCCGGTGGAGTTCAATGGGATGGACCTGAGTATGGGAACAAACCGAACTTTGAGGCCGGCGTCCGTGGAGACGCAGAATGGTATTACAGCTTCTTCCCCATTTTCCCAGGCTTACAAGGTTATGGGGTAATGGATTTTAGTGACTACTTGAGCGTATGGCAGCTTGACCCCGGTATCAGTACCCGCTGGGACGAAGGGCAACTCGACTGGCTGGACGCTACCTTGGCGGCACGGAAAAGCGTGCCGCACAGACTCGTCAGCTTGCACTACAATCCGTGGCCTGCTGGTCGGCGGGTGATGGCTAGTTACTACCGTGACACTCAGCCTGTGCTCTGCCCAATCCTCGAAGTGCGTGGTGTAAGGCTAGTTCTCACAGGGCACGATCATGTGCTCAGTAAGAGCGTGCCAATTACGGGGGGAAGTTACCTCGCCGGTGGAGAGTCAGGCTTAGACCCGGAGAACGGTGTCGTGTACATCGGCTCAGGTCCCGGGGGAGCTTCACCCCGTAGTGGCCGTAACCCGCACACGAAGTGGTGGATTGAGGACAGCAAAGCAAGCGAATGGAAGCACTACGACTTCGAGGTGGATCCTGCTAATCCTATGTGGGATGAGCGGCGCGATCCCCACCCGGCTGATGGAACTACTTTCAGTGCTGAAGAAGTGTGGCACTTCTGGGAAATCGACCTCACTAAGGAAGGGCGTACGGTACGCGCGGTCGACTACAGGGGAGGCATCTGGAAAGAGTTCAGCCAACCCGTTGATCCTTCATAGAGAGGCAATACGTCGGTAGTAGCTTGCCAGGCAAATGGAAGACGAAGTGCCTCTAACGTTCCTTGACCACCGCTGCGGGCATAAAGACTCGTAGCTAACATGTGTCTAGGCCTCGACTGGGGAACCACGCGTTCAACGGCGGGCGCGAAGCCGACTTGCAACAGCGCGACCGCGATCATTACGGCGGCGAAACCGTCGAAGAGTCCGAACGTCAGGGCGAGTATGAGGCCTTCGACAGCTACGAGGAAGCAGAGGGCGAAGTAGAGGAAGAACGCGATGCCCGTCCAGGTGCTCGTGTCGCGCTCGTAGACCATGCCGCACACGTCGCAGCCGAGGGTGGGACGAATGAAGCCCTTGAAGAGGCGGCCCAGCATGCAGTTCGGGCAGTAGCCGCGTACGGCGCTCCACAACGCGGTGAAGAGCTACCTCCCCCAATTGCCCACGTGTGGATATTTGAGCGCAACTTTCTAACCCTACTCCATTCGAGGGCGGGCATGAAACAAATGTTCATACCCTAGTACAAAGTATTGACGCCGCCGCCCGCCCGGCATATTCTTCACCCAACATGTGTCAAGGCCGGTTTAATCCTCGACATTTTCGGCGGTTTCGTGCTTTACACTTTTGGCGTTTTATTTCATGGACACCTCCACGGGTTTGCTGGTGGGTAGGCCGGTTTCTTTGCGGTGGCGGAGCCGGTAGCTGTCCCCTTGGATGTTGATGGTCGTGGCTCTGTGTAAGAGCCGGTCGAGTAGGGCTACTGTGAGCACGTGGTCGGGGAATATTTCGTGCCACTGCCCGAAGCTCTTGTTGCTGGTGATGATGGTGCTCTTGCCAGCTACGTAGCGTTTGTTGATGACCTCGAAGAGGAATGCGGCATCGTCACTGTCGAGTGCCTGGAAGCCAACTTCGTCGAGGGCGAAGAGGCTGGCTCGCATGATGGTGCCGTGCAGGCCAGTGAGTCTGTTGCGTTCCCTGGCTACCCTGAACTTGTTGATGAGGTCGTGCAGGGTCAGGAAGTAGGCTTTGTGGCCTTGCTCGATAGCCTTGAGGGTAAGCCCTATAGCCAGGTGGGTCTTACCGACGCCGGTGGGTCCCAGGATGAGCACGTTCTCGCCGTTGTGAACGAACCTGAGGGTGGCAAGCTCCTCGATTGTGCGGCGCGGGACACTGGGTTGCGCGTCGTAATCGAAACTGTCCAGGGTCTTCTTGACTGGGATGCCGCTGAGCCTGAGGTTGGCGGCGACGCGTCGTTCAAATCGGTGTGTCAGTTCGGTGGTGAGTAGCTGGTCGAGTAGCCAGGGGATGCTGCGTTCCTCCCGGGCGCCCTTCTCCAGTAGCGGGTCGAGCTCAGCGAGAGCAGCGTCAAGCTTGAGGCTTTCGAGGTGCTCCCTGACCCGTTGGTAGTGAACGGCTTCGCTCATGCACTCTCCAGGAGCTGCTGGTACTCGTCAAGAGACCGGGATTGCACTACCGGTGCCGCCACGAGCGCCTGCGGAGCGTGAACGGGCCCCTCCAGTGCTGGTTGTTGATCGAACAGCTTCTTTGGCTTCCGGGGTCGTCTTGCCGCCTTGGCAGCCCGCTTTATCGACTCGTCATGCCTTGGCAGGGTTACCCACTTGACTCCTGGCGGGGGCACAATGTGAGCTGCCAGCACACGGCCGTCCAGGAGGATCTCCAGGGGCGTGCCTGGCTCCTTGCCGCTACTTCTCACGTGCACGCTCGCCCCGACGGTCTTCTTGCCATCCACCACCGGTGGAACGCTGAACGCCACACCAGCGAAGCGCACGTGCGAGTCGGGTTGCACCTGCCTTATGAACAGTTCGCGGGTATCGAAAGCCGGCACTGCTGCGGACGGCCGGAGGAACTCCGTTTCGTGAGCGAACCGGTCGAGTGGCCGTTCACCGGTAGTGCCGTGAACCCGCACGTTCGCCCTGCTGTCTAGCCAGCTTTCGAGTTGCCCGTTCAGGTCCTCCAGGGTGGTGAACGAGCGGCCGGTCAGGAACGATTTCTTGATGTATTTCACGCCTGCTTCGACCTTGCCCTTGGCTTTAGGCCAGTAGGGTGGGCAGGCCATTGGGGTGGTGCCGTAATGCTCGCAGAAGTCGAGAAATGAGTTGTTGAAGCGCACCTGCTCACCAAGGGAGTGCCGGTCCATCGCGGTTTTCATGTTGTCCACCAGCAACTCACGCGGGACGCCGTAACGCTCGAATACTTCCTTCAGGAGCGTGAGCAGCACCGGTTGCCGGGTGCTGGTCGTGAACCTGGCGAACAGCATGCGGCTGTACCCCAGTACGAACACGAAAACGTAGAGTTTCCGGTTCACACCGGCCACCTCAATGGTGCCGCACTCACCCCAGTCGATCTGAGCTTGCCGGCCCGGCATCGTTTCAAACCGTTCGATAACCTGCCGGACCCGCTCACCCTTCACCACGCGAACGAACTCCTTCACTGTCGTAAGACCGCCCTGGTAACCAAGCTTGCGGATGTCCTCGAGGATTGTCGTGGCCGGCACGTCGTAATCCTCCAACTTAGCCTTGATCACACCCTTAAACGGATCGAGAATCGAACTCCGTTCCTTCCTCGAGCGCACCGCCGAACTCTCCTCATTCAAGATGTTGTAGACGCTCTGCCGGCTAATGCCATACTTCCGGGCGATCCTCGCAATCGGCACGCCCTGCGCCTTCTCGTTCTTCACCAATATCCTTGCCTCTCGTGCTATCAACTCCGGGGGGGCCTCCCAATCCTTGAGTGTCCAAACCCAAGGGTACGCAGGAGGCCCCCACCCTATTCAGACCGACAGAAGCAGCACGAAAATTGACGAAACTGTCAAAATCTAACCGTCGATTTTGTCCAGTTTAAAAACGGCCGTAGCACCATGCAACCGTCGAGCAACCACCTACCCTACTCCCGCTCAGCTGCCCGCAGGATTTCCGGCAGGTGCGCCGTCAGGGGCTCGAGTTGCAGTTCGAATGCTGCCGCGGCCGGGCCCAGATCCCCGGTGTTGCCTTGTAACAGCATCAGGAACTGGTCTCTTGTAATGGGTGGCTTGGGCAAAAGCCCGAGCAGCGGCACACTGAACCGTACTGGGTTTGATGGAGGCTTCTTTCTCACGAGAGGGGAGAATGAAGTCAATGGCAAGCAAGTACGATCAGGAAACTAAGGACCGGGTCCTCCGGTTGTTCGAGGAGCGCCGCGCTGAGGCTCCGGAGGAGACGCAGGCAGCTTCGTATCGGCGGCTGCATGAGCTGGTTGGTATTCCAGTCGACACCATGCGGAGTTGGGTTGTTCGGGCTCAGGTTGACGCTGGTCAGCGGCCGGGCCTTACTACCGCGGAGCGGGAAGAGATCAAGGCCCTGAAGAAGGAAGTTGCTGAGTTGAAGCGGGCAAACGAGATCCTCAAGACTGCGTCGGCTTTTTTCGCAGCCGCGGAGTAGGGCCGCAAACTCAGGTAATAGTCGCTTATATCGATGCGTACAGGGAGAAGTTCGGGGTCGAGCCGATCTGCCGCGTCCTGAAGGACCACAACATGCCGATCGCCCCCAGTACCTACTACGCGTTCAAGAACCGTCCACCCTCAGCTCGCCAGCAGTCCGATGAGCGGCTGCTGCTGGTGATTGAGCAGGTGTACCACGCTAACTACCAGTGCTACGGGGTCAGGAAGGTGTGGCAGGAACTCAGGCACCAGGAGATCGCCGTGGGCCGCGACCAGGTGGCCAGGCTTATGCGCAGGGCCGGCCTGAAGGGCAGGTGCCGGCAACGGCGAATCACGACCACCCTCCCGAACCCAGGTGCGGTCAGGTCACCTGATCTGGTGCAGCGGGAGTGGTGCCGGGAGGCACCGGATGTCGTGTGGGTGTCGGACTTCACGCACGTTCCCAGCCGTGAGGGCACCGTCTATGTGTCGTTCCTCCAGGACGGCTTCTCCCGCCGGATCCTCGGCTTTACGGTGGCCACCAGCAAGAGCACTGAACTGGTCACCAAGGCTTTGGATCAGGCTCTCAGCGTTCGCAAGCGCAGCAATCCGCTCTTCACAGGCGAGGGCGTGATCTTGCATAGCGATGCCGGGAGTCAGTACACCAGTCTGGCCTTCAGCCAGAAGCTCCTCGATAACGAAATCCTTGGCTCTATCGGCCGGGTGGGTACCGCCTATGACAATGCCCTGATGGAAAGCACGATCGGGCTCTACAAGACCGAGCTCATCTACGTCGGCCGCAGAGCCTGGACATCAAGGCAAGAGGTGGAAACAGCGACAACAGCCTGGGTGACGTGGTTCAACAGGCAGCGCCTGCACTCCGCCATTGAGTACCTAAGCCCCATTCAATTCGAAGCGGCATACAATCAAAAACAAGACCTGCCGAGGCAGGCCGCGTGAGAAAACAGTCTCTACTAAACCCAGTGCAGTTCACACCAAGCCGCATCAGCGGCAACGGCACACCGACGATGGGTTTGCGCACCCCGAGCGCCTCGCGAACCAGCTGGAGCAGCTCACGGAAGCTGTACTCGGCCGGACCCACGAGATCGAACGAGCGGCTGGCCGTCGCTGGGCGCTCGATCGCCGCCGCGCAGGCGCAGGCCACGTCCCCCACCCACACCGGCCGGAACAGGAAGCTGCTGTCTCCCACCTGCGGAATGACAGGCGGTAGGCGCACCAAGTCCCGCAGCACGCTCCCGAAGAAGTCGTCCCCCGGCCCGAACGTAAGGCTGGGTCGCAAGATCGTCCAGGATAGGGCGGAGTTGCGCACGAGTTCCTCTGCCTGCCCCTTCGTGTCCAGGTACTTGCTCGGCGAGCCAACCTGGCCCTCTAACGCGCTCAGGTGCACGAAGCGCTCGACGCCGGCTGCCTGCGCGGCCGCCACCACGTTGCGGGTTCCGTCGACGTGGACCTGCTCGAAGGTGGCGCCGCCGGACGCGCGGATGATGCCGACGAGGTGCACGGCTGCGTCGACGCCGATCAGCGCTTCCTGGAGGCCCTCGCCAGCGACGACGTTGGCCTGGACGGGAGTGATCTGGTCCGCGAGGCCTGCTGCGCTGGGCGCTGGCCGCTCAGGGGCCTCAAGTTGTGGTGACGTTGCCCGGGGTTCTCTGCCACTTCGGGATAGTGCCACAAGCTGGTGCCCGCGCTGCAGGAGCCGGGCGGTGACGTGCCTCCCTATGAAGCCGGTCGCGCCGGTGACGAGGACTTTCACGCCCCCCAGCCTAGCGCCTGGTGCATTCGGGCTCCTGGGTGCCGCCCTCTTGGGCGAGTACATCATGTGACTGGACGGTTGCGGCAGGCGTTCGCGAGGGACGTGCTGCCGCGACGCTTAATCGATGGATTGGCCGGCGAAGCGTACGCACAACTCAACGTTCATTTTGAGTACCTTACAAGCGCAAGCCAGCTAACGCCTGAACTTTTATACGGTTGTGAACTATGGAAGCGAGGTAGCCAGCTAGTAGCAGGCTGATGACGCCTAGGGCGGTGACCCTAAGCCGTTGCCGTCGGCGCTTTGATCGGCGGATGTCGGGTGTCCGCTTGAGGAACTCGGTTAGTTCGAGTGCGAATGCGGCCGTAGCGACGCCGGCTAAAGCGGGTAACAGCACGACTTCCAGGGCCATGTCGTTCCTCCTTCCACTGGCCAGAACACAGTACGCACCGACTGGGCTGCCCCCGCAGGCTGGTTCTAAATGTAGGGCTCGCGTGTTACCGGCAGATTACGCGGAGTAGTAGTTTCGGATTGTTTACGAGGAGCTTGCGTAATTAACTGCAACCCATTACACGCAATGGGAGGTTGCCCTGGATACGCACCCGCTCGGATTGGTGTTTAAGCCTACCGAGCGGACTCCCTTCGTCAAGCTGTATCCGCTATGGCAAGCGGTGGGCTCAGTGGGTTGGCGACACACTGTTCCGGAAGGAGGTGAGATTGACGGAGAGCTCATCGCTCCATATCTATAAGACGTTCCAAGGCAACCTAGATTTACCTTAGCCTGCCCAGGAATCACTCGGGGGATAATAAATTCACTCCAACGTGATACGGGTGAGGTGTTATTTGAGGCTCCCCTGCTCGACCGGTCGGAATGTGTCAATCGCTGATTGTCGGTCATTTAGTTGGATTGGATGGTTGGCCCGAAGGTGCAAGTAATCGGGTCTCTGTCCCTCACGTCAACCGGTGCGGCACAGTTGGGGAAGTAGCTGATCATAAGCTTATCCCCATTCACGCGTACCAAAATAACCTGTAGTCTCCCTGATTCCCTGTAACAAATCTGTAGCATAGACCCACTAATCTACAGTTGCCCTGGATTCGCAGCCCCCTGGCTATTCGCTGCAGCTACGCCCGCAACACAGGGAGCGTGGATTCGGTGGTTGGCGACACACTGAACCGAAGGGAGGTTTGTTTTCTGTCTCGAAAGCCGCATCGGGCCATCCCGAGATTCCTAAAGCCACCAAACCCATCTTTATAACTTAGCTAGCTTGCAGTACTGCAGAAGACGGATAGTCCACTCCGGAGGAATAAAGCATGAAGAAATATATTGTTGCCCTTGCAGCCTTTGGCCTTTTCGGTGCCGGGCTGGCTCAGAGCAATACCGTTGACTTCGATATTAACGTCGAAGGCGTAAGCGAACTTATTGTTGAATCTCAGGACCCTAGCGGCGGAGATTCTTTCGACATCAGCTACGTTCTTGATGAGAACATCGTTGGCCAGAACGTCGAGTTCTCGGGCAGCGCTGGCTTCGTTCTCCGATACATTACCAACGAGACGGAGGAAAACGTTAACGTAGCTGTAGACAATGACGTAGACCCTAAGGTACGGGTAGCTGCTAAGAAACTCTACAAGAACAAGTACATTCAGGTTTCTTGGGACGCTCAACCCGACCTTGCTGATGGCCTGGCGCTCAGCCTGGACAGCTCTGGACTCTGTGCGGATCTTATCAAAGGCCCAGCCTTGACTGCAGTTTACGAGTTGACGGGCAATGCGGGCAAAGGAGATGATTGGTCAGACTGGGAAGGCTGGCCGAACTTCGACGCCGTCAATGACGATGACATCGCCCGCATGCAGCCCAACGCTGGCACAGCGCATTCGGTCGACGTTACTTTTGACGCAGACGGCAATCAGGCATTGGTCGGCCAAGCTAATGTGAATGATTACGATGCGATTCGCGGTGTGCTGTGTGGCTCCAGTGCGGCCTCTGGCTTGGCTTACGAAATTTCGCCGGTCTTTCTTGATGGCGGAATCATCCCCCAGGGCGTCTATGAGGTAACTCTCAGCTTCGACATGATTGACCGGCTCTAATTCGCGGTAGCTCCTTCGCCTGGTGAATTAATTTCACCCGGCGAAGGAGCACTTTTTTCTCCCGTCTACCAGTGTGTCGTTGGAAGTTGATGAGAAAAGGATTATGCATGCCTAAACTACGAATGAAGTTGCGAAGAATCGCACCAATTATAATTTTGAGTTCCGTCTTAGTATTGACCACGTTCAGCGCGAGTGCACAGGACGCGCGTATACAGGTCGTAGGTTCGCTAACTAGCTTGATCGACGTAGCTGTGGGCAGCGCCAAGGAGCATTCGCTAACGCTGCGAAACCCGGGAACCGAGCCCGCCCATGCCGTAGTACGCACGGTTGAATTGGTGTTTGACGAATTTGGCGGTTACTCACTGGTTGAGGAAGAGCCAGGAGGGCGTAGCAACAGTTCCTGGGTATCGACACCGGAGGCTCCGGTAGAGGTACCAGCCGGCGCTACTGTTACTGTTCCAATAACAATTTCGGCTCCACAAGACGCGGAGGGTTCCTACTGGTCGGCCTTGGTGGTTGAACCTACAACCCGAGAGAGTCAGAATTTTATATTAGGCGAGGCTGAGATTCCGGTCGTTTACCGGACCCGCTATGCCGGAGTTCTAATTACAAATGTTTCCGGGACCGGTAGAGCGCACTTCCAGTTCGATCCATCCTCGTTAGCGGTTGACTCGAACGATGGAGGGGTAAGCCTGTCAATCGGGGGAATAGTCGAAGGGGATCTTGCCAGTAGTTACCGCCTAACGGCGCAGCTCTTCAACGATCAGGGTGAACGCATTGGTTCCGCAGAGGCGAACCACATTCTGATTCCCGGTCAGTATCGCAGCTTCAGTCTTTCGTTTCCCAAGGCCCCTGATCCAGGTAGTTACAGCGGAGTTCTTATGGCAGATGGAGGCGGCGATAGCGTCACAGCATTCGAAATTGAGGTCGACGTTCCATGAGTATGACGTTCAGGCTCCAGCAGTGGGGGCTGGGATTGCTAACGTTGCTGTTCGTGCCGATTGCATTCGCCAACTCTGTTTCCATAACCACTGTGAACAGCCCAACGAACGTCTCCGGTGAGGGTCTCGTGACGATCCCCTTCAGGGTTTTCAACGAGGGTCAAGAACAGGTTCCGCTTGAGTTCGACGTCGTACTTCCCGCTTCGTGGACACTAGTTCTCGAGCCAGGCCCCGCAACGCTGGAGGGCGGGTCAGGGAAGACGGTATTCGTCTCCATCGCCGTTCCAGACCTTCAACCCGCTGGGGAGTACACTCTGGGCATCGCTGCTCTAATTGACGGGGACGCGGTAACTGATTACCAGTTACCAGTGATAGTTCAACCAAGAGAGGTTGTCTCGCTGCAGAACCTTGGCGCCCTGCCATCGTTCGCTGTTGATGAATCTAGCGAACTGGAGCTGTTGTTGAGCAACGACGGTAACGTCGCATCAGAGGTGCGCGTCGTCGGGTCAGCAAGGCCCACCGCCCAAGTCCAGGTGACCCCGGAAGTTGTGCGACTCTCGCCCGGCGAGGAGGCCACAGTAAGGCTTGTTGTACGACCCCTCGCAGATATTCCTGTTGTTCAACGCATAAGTGTCACCGCAGTACCTGCTGATGGCGGGGATCCGCTTAGTCGGATTGATTACAGGTACGACTACTACACTGGGCGAACCCAAGTTACTGACCCCTGGGTCAGTGTGCCGTTCCGTTTCACCGTTGGGCTCAATGCCGGAGTAGAACTCTTCACTGATCCACTTCGCGCCATCCGGCTCGCGCTTTCCGGTGGTGGCTACCTAAACGAGGAGCGCACCAGTTCCGTACGGCTTTACGCCAACACACGGGGCCTTGATTCTCCGAGGTTCCGGGGCGAGTACGAATCTCCTCATTTCGGAGTGAGACTTGGCGATAGCCTCAGCTACGATTTGACATCCCTTAGCATCGGCGGGGCGGGTCCAGGATTCGAACTACGAGCAAACGACGAGAACAACAGACTCGGCGTACGCGCTTTCGCTTACCTGGCACGCGACTACCATGGCTTCGGTGGCCTTGGTGTGCAGGCCTCGTACGGGTCGTTCGAAGATCCTGGCCAAGCATCCGTTCAATTCTCTGCCGGAGACTCCCTAGAGAGATCTGTGCTCACCGCACGCGCACGCGTTTCCCCCCTCGACTTCAGTACGGACCCGGCCCAGATCGAGCAAGATATCCAGGAGGTTGATGACCTCTTTGATGAAGGTTTAAGAGAGGATGCTGTAAGCGAAGAACTGGACGAGATAGAAGAGGTCGTCGATGGTGACGGCGAGGAAGATCCAAACAACGGGTCGGAAGACGGAGTAAGCGAAACCCTCACGCAACGGGTGACTGAAGACAGGCTCCTCCAGCGGCTCGATGTTACCGGCGAAGCGGGCATCGGAATGAGCGGCGGAGCTGCCTACTCCCTCGGCACCGAGCTGGGTATCGGACCAGTGCTTGTCGCGGCTGGGCTCAAAGGCTGGACGGAAGAGTATCGCGGTTCCGGCGCGAACTACAGAGAGATATCTGGTGAGGCGGCGTTGGGCCTGGGGACAGTGATACCTGCGACCGTTTCCGTTGCCTACCAGATCGGTGATACGTTCGACCCTGCTGATGGCGAGCATGTCGTCAGGAATCAACAGTGGGGTGTGGCAGCCGGATTGCAGTTCGATTCCATTACGGCCAGCCTGCTCTACGCGAACAGTCGCGAACGCATCCTCATCACCGATACCCAGTCACGCATCGATGAATTTCGCCTCACTTGGGCGGCGGAATTAGGTGACGGCAAACTCGACCAGAGTCTGCGTTACTTGCGAAGCGGACTTGAAGCGGGCGATCAAGAGACCGGCACTGCCAATGAACTTGAAGTCGATACCGACCTTACCCTCCCCGTCGATTGGGGAGACGTGAGGGCTTCACTCGACATGGACGTAAACCTGGACGAACGCACCCTCGACAGGTTACGGGCAGAGGTAATCACCAGCTACAAAGCACCCCGCGACTCCAACCTGAGCCGAATAAGAGGTGGCGTCAGATACACCTACCGGCCCAACTCCCATACGTTCTCCGCCTTGGCTGGTGGAGCGTATCGCCTCTCGCCGACTATCAGCCTCAACGGGGGCGTAACCGGCACCATCCAGACACAAGGCCTGGCACTCGATACCCGACTGGGAATGGACGCTCTGCTGGCCAACAATCACTCCGTAAGCCTGTCAGGTGCCGCCAGGTTCACCTCCGAACCCTCAAGCCGGTTCCAGGTAGGGGTAGGCTATACCGTGCCATTCGAGGTGCGAGTTGCAAGGCGACCAGGTTTCGGCAGCGTAAGCGGACGGGTTCTCGATGCTGACGGAGAAGCGGTTGCGGGTATGCCGTTCAGGCTCGGCAATGTTGGATTCGTAACCAACGAGGATGGCAGGTTCACGCTGACAGGAGTGACGGTCGGCGAGCATGTTCTCGCACCAGCTGGAGAACTCGAGGGAGTGCTATCAAGACCTGCCCTGCCCCTGACAGTAGAGGTGCACGAGGAACAACAGACCAACGTGCAGTTGAGCTTCGTCGAAGCTGCCTCACTAAATGGACAAGTTGTCTACGTTCAACCAGAACCCCGAGAAGGAATCATCTACGGTACCGGTGACAGCCGCTCCAACGAATCCGAGGTACGCAACCGCACCGTAGAACTTGTTGGTGACGAACGCATTTACCAGGCCGTGACCGGCCCAATTGGGCATTTCTCATTCCCGCAAGTGCTTCCAGGCGAGTACACCGTGCGGGTGCTGGCCGAAGACTTGAACAGCAACCTGTTTGAGTTGACTCCCGACGAGCAAACGGTGACGCTTGAGCGAGGAGAAGCGGGTGAAGTCATGTTTGAGCTTGCACCGTTACCGCGTCGTCTGGACTTGCAGAACGGAAGAGAGGAGTAGCGCATGACGATGCATCACAAGGGGCATTGGATGGGTCGCGTATACCGCGTATTCGGAATTGCGCTTCTAGCTGCAACGATGGCCGGTATCGGGCAGGCGCAGGAAGGATGGATTGACGTTCAAGGAGGCTTTTCCGCAACGCTGGAACCAGCCATTTCTCAAGGCGGGGGTACTGGGCTTCAAGGATTTAGCGAAACACTTGAAGTGAAAGTTGGATTCGATACAGCTGATGCTCCGGAAGAGAGAAAGCGCATAGAGGTCTACTCCACTTTGCCGGCCGTAATCGAGGTAACATCCGTTGAATATCAGTCCGGTTCGGTCGACAACTGGACGCTTTCGACTGGGGGGCAGGTTGACGAGAACGGGCTAACTTTAGTGCGCGGGCTCGTACCGAATGATCAGGAAGACTACGTGTTCTTGGTAACCATTGCTGGACACTGGCACGATGGCCTCTTCCTCAGTCCGGAAGGAACGTACAACCTTGGTTTTCGATTGGTCGACGACAACACAGTCCCAGTTGAGTTGGACCTAAGTGAAGTGTTTGATCAGCTTGACTGCATGCGCGACCCGGCCGTATGTGGAAACGGAGATTAGGATGAACCGTAAGCACAAGCTCGTTAGTCGTTTACGGCAAAGTGTTTTACTTCTACTTCTACCCTTGTTCTTGGCCGCGTGTGGAGGGAATGACCTCGCTGGCGTTGGTGGCCGGCAGCCCGTTCAAGTGAGTATTTCGATGAGGGGGAATTACAGCCCAACCTCGCTTGTACCCATGAACGAACTCGAGGATCGCATCTTTCTTGAGGTTGCTAGAATCAACCGAGACGTATGCCAGGCCGGAGAGGGGCTTGACCTTGAGTGTTTTACTTGGCTGGATTTCAACGAGGATGGGTGGTCCTCCGAGGGCGAGGGGCAAGGCTTCTTGTTGGCTACAATAAAATCTTCAGAGGAAGAGGTTCTCCCGACAATTCTGCTTAACATGGACTTTTCAAGTATAGAGGAAAGGACTGGTCTGCATTTCACAGAAAGCAATCCCAGCAAGACCATCCTCTTGACGCCGGGAGAGTACATCTTCTTTGGGGTAGTCCTGAGCAAGGAAGAGCTGGCGACCCTAGGGGAAGCGTGTGAAGGCCAAGCCTATTGCCCTGCGGGGATCGTAACAGCAGGTGAACCTACTGTTACAATCAGTCCTGAAAGTGACAGCGTAGAACTCGAATTCATACCCTTGCAAGGAACTCCCGACTAGACTCCAAGGGGCCTGACTCCAAGGGGGACTGGAATGCATCCAGTCCCCCTTACGCTGCTTAGGGGGAAAGAGCGGGCGATTTGGGTCGCTTGGTTTTAGCCTGCCGCCACCAAGGCCGCAGCAGGGGGTTGCTTCAATACTTGGGCGGAGGCAACGGGGCCTGATTTAAGGCTACCTGGACAGCGCTGCCGCTGACATTGGTAAATAGTGAGAAGAGCAGCAGAAGGGCAAGCGTTCGCTGTCGTAGAAAGGGGTGTAGCGAGGACTAGGGGGGGGATAAGCAATGCGACCGAAAGTCTTGCCAGTCCTGTTGCTGTTCATGGCAGCGACCATTTGCATCGCACAAGGCTCAAGCCGAGACCAGTACACGTTTTTAATTCACGTTGACCATTTTGTTGCAGCATCGGCTGGAGCCCAGGTCGTAGCCGGCAGCGGTGCAGCCGAAGCAACCACAGAGAGTGACTCACACTTCGAAATCGCCTTCGCGCACAACAGCCCTAAAGCCTACACACTCGTCAATAACGTTGAATGGCCCGAAGGGACAACGCCCGCGGAACTAACCGTAGAAGCCTTCCGAAACTCCACAGTTACTGGGGTTGGTCAGGCAAGCGAGCAGCTAGAAGGGATGGTTGCTGGCGGTGGACAAGGTTTGACCGGAGGTGTTAATGGATTGACGATCGGTGCCCTGCCCGCAGGACGTTGGAGTCTCCAATGGAGCATCGAGAACCGCGATACCGTTCAGTGGGATTCCCCCAACAGCCCTCTAGTCATCACGTCCACCTTCATTGAACTGCCGTAGGTGTAAACCTGTGAACATGTGCCTTGCAGGGTGGGACATGCTGCACGTAGCAACTTGCCTGCAAAGGAGCAGCCGTGGGAGTAGGGCGTGCTTTTCAGGCCACCGCTGGCACCCTTAGTCGGTAACCGACTCCCCGCACGGTCTCCAACAGCTCCGCCGCCTGCGCTTTGCCCAATTTCCTTCGCAACCTGAGGATGGCGACGTCGACTGTACGCGAGTTTCCGGTGAAGTAATCACCCCACACGCGATCCATTATCTGCTGCCTCGTGAAAACCCTGCCGCTGTTCGTCGCCAACAACCACAAGATGTCAAACTCCAGGCTCGTCAGGTCGGCAGGCTTGCTGTTCACCAAAGCCTGCCGCTCGCGAGCGAGGAGCTTAAGGGAGCCGCAGCTGACCACATCAGTGATTCCGCAGCGACGCAGAATGACTTTAATCTTGGCAGACAGCTCCGGGAGGCAAACGGGCTTTGTAATGTAATCGTCGGCTCCAAGTTCATAACCCCGGAGCCGCTCCTCCTCGGCGTGGAGGGCAGATGCGATCAGGATCGGCGTCTCGCTTTGTCTTAGCCGCAGTTCCTCTGCCACATCCCATCCGGTCATCTCCGGTAGAACCAGGTCAAGGATAATGAGATCAGCCTTATGCGCCTTGGAAAGCGCCTCGACTCCATTAGCTGCCTCTATAACGTCGTGGCCCTGCCGGAGCAAGTATGTAGCGAGCATTTGCCTGCTTGCTGCGTCGTCTTCAATAAGCAGAATGCGTGCCACTGAATAACCTCCATTTGGCGGAATGCAACTCGTGCGGACTGATGCAAAAAACACGCGATCGAATTGCCCTCCCCAAGGAGATGGTTGGGGAGCGTCATGAAACTAGATGAGCGATCCATAATGGGAGAATTAGTGACATGAGTATACCTCCTATCGGTTGTCTGGTGCATCTGGCGACGCCGAGATTGATGGAGTCTGTAGAACCTTCGTGTCCCTGAGCAACTTGCTCCACCCGTCCAGCGTTGCCGGTATGTTTGCCACGAGCGGTGCATGTTGCTCTAATTTCCCGGGAGGTATGGGCGTGCCCGGCGTGACGACAAGTTTGGTCCGACTGGAAAAGGAAGTGCGCATAATCCCGTCCACCGCTACTCCGGATCCCGGGTCGTCGATAACAAGCAGGTCCCAACTCGAGCTTTCCAGGTGCGTCAACGCCACCTGTACCTTAGGCGCGTGGGACAGGTAGAGGATGCTTCCGTCGCGAATCTTGATTCGTCGTTGCCCGTTCCGATGGGTAGAGGGGCGTAGGTGCAAGACCTTTATGGTCTTGTGATCGGCCAGCACCTGGGCCCGTTCATTTCGACTGGGTAGAGACTCGGTCGGCTTGGCCGAGGGGAAGTATAGATGGAAGGTGGTTCCCTCACCGACAGTGCTGTCGACGGCGATTTCTCCGCCCATCTCCTGTACGAGTTGTACGGATAGCGGCAGGCCAATACCGGAACCGGATTCGGCTGCCTGTGCCAGATCAAGGAAGAGAGGCGGGGTCGCGAGCGTGTCGAACGCGTCCCGCGGAATTCCCGAACCGTTGTCCGTGATCGAGATCTGTACAGTTTCAGAGTCGAGCTGGGCAACAACCACTTGGACGCTCCCTCCCTGGCCCGTGAACTTCACTGCGTTGAAGAGCAGATTGATCAGGATCTGGCGAAGGCGAACCGGATCGGCGAGAACGAACGGCTTGGCAGGCGAATCCTGGGTCAAGTCGACGCCTCGCTCCAAGGCCAGTGGCGCGATCAGGTCAACAGACTCGCGCAGCGCGTCGGCGGCGTTTACCGCAACCGGGGCTGCGCTCCACTTCTCGTGGTCCACCCTGAGGTAGCCCTGCAGCTGATTAATTAATTCCACCAAGTGCTCGGCCGCCGAGATGACTCGATCCGCGGACTCCCTGAGCGGCGAGTTCGACAGGTCTGCGCGAATCATTTGCGCGTAGCCAAGAAGCGCGTTCAGGGGCGTCTTGAGTTCGTGACTCACCTGCGACAGGTGCAGCGTCTTCGCCCTGTTCGAGCTGCTTGCAGCCTGCGCCTCCCGCTCCTTGTCCCTCAGTGACGCCCGCAGCGACACGATGAGATCTCGAGTGCGCGCTGACTTTCCAGCGATTCTGGCGTAGAGGCCGAGCAGCAGTTGCTCCTGCTCGGAGAACGGACTTTGGCTTCGGGTGGCGGCCAGGACGAGGCGAACGGGTGAAGACAGGTCCTCGACCAGGGGCAGGAGCAGTAACTGCTTCTCCGTGTCACTCAGCGCCACTGGACGGCGAACCCTGACAACCTCATTTACAACAGCTGAATCTAATACTTGCGGCGGGCCGCTGTCTTGACCGATCCAGCGTCCGTTGCTTATCGACGATGCGAAATTGGGCGCCTTAGCGTCGTCCGCGTTGACGAGATACACTGTCTCTGCGTTGGCGAGAGCCAGTACGCCCTGCATGGCGGTCACGAGAACATCCTCCTGTTGTACAGGATCAAGCAGGACTTCAACTCGGGTGAGGAAATGCTCGACTAACTGATCTTGGAGCGGGGGCGCCGACACCGTTTCCACCAACTTTCAGTTCAAGGTGACTGTTAGGGCAGGCGTAACGCTTGCTGGCCTGCTAAGAGCATTGGACTTCAGGAGTACTCCAAATATGTTACCAAACGGTTACACGTGAAGAGTTGGCTTCAGTGGCGTTGGCTCACAGGGGCGCAATAGGCCCGCATTCTTCCGTTGAAGGGATTTCATTAGCGTTACGCTGGGTGTAGTAGACAAGCTAATTTTCTCTCTAGCGTCGGCAACTACTCCCCGCCAGCGGTACTCTTCGGGGAAGTCCCCTGGTGCTTGTTGGCGACTCTCCCGCGAGCGCTGTACCTCGCACCGCTGCCAGGCAGCTGCTGAATTGCGTTAGGGAAGGAGTTCCGTTGGGAACACCTCCAGGACTGAACAGAGTTCAGTCTTCCGGCGGACATCAAAGAGGACTGGCTCGCTGCTGTATTGCGCAGCGGTGAGGCTCAGAGCGGCTGAGTTCCTGGTTTCGGGGTTGGCGCAGGTCGCAGTAGGGTTTGACGAGGGATCCCTTTTTGGGCCTTGCCGAAATCTTGAACAGTAGTTCAGTTCGAGTAGCGCCGGACGCGGCATTGAGACTGCACAGGCGTTCAGGATTTCGGAAACATCAACTAGTCGGAGCGCGTGAAACGGGCGTCAAAAGGGGAACGAGATAGTACTCTTGCGTCAGGAGGCGGCACGAGTGGCCCTTTGGCACTGGTTCGTTGAACTTCGTCCCATCCTTCAGGCTCTGCTGGCCGGTGGTTTCACCTGGCTGCTCACGGCGCTGGGCGCGCTGACCGTGCTGACGATGCGCCGCATGTCCCGGCCGTTGCTCGACTCCATGCTGGGTTTCGCGGCTGGGGTGATGATTGCGGCGAGCGTCTGGTCTCTGCTCATCCCCAGCCTCGATCTGGCCCAGCAACAGGGGGTCATCCCCTGGCTGCCCGCGGTCGTGGGACTGCTGCTGGGCGGTATCGTCATGCGCCTCATCGACCTGGTTCTGCCGCACCTGCACCGCGGCCTGCCGAGAGATGAGGCAGAGGGCGTCGACACCACCTGGCGCCGCACCACCCTCCTGATCCTGGCGATCACCCTCCACAACATCCCCGAGGGGCTGGCGGTGGGCGTGGCATTCGGGGCCGCCGCGGGCCTGGGCGGTATGGAGGCGAACCCTGCACGGCTCGTCAGCGCCGTGACTCTGGCGATCGGTGTTGGGCTGCAGGGCGTCCCGGAGGGGATGGCCGTGGCAATGCCTTTGCGCGGCGAGGGCATGAGCCGGTTGAAGAGCTTCTGGTACGGGCAGCTGTCGGCGGCGGTAGAGCCGGTAGCGGCGGTGATCGGGGTGGCCGCGACGCTGCTGATCAACCCCATCCTGCCTTACGCGCTGGCGTTCGCGGCTGGCGCCATGCTGTTCGTGGTGATCGAGGAGCTTCCCCACACGAGGTCTCGTGGTGAGCACGGCGCTCCTTTGGGCGTCAGCAATGATCCCAAGCGTTGCTTACGTACTGTTTGCGCCGGACGGGCTTGGCGTAGCCGCTAATGCAACCTCCAATACGCCCTGGTTGAACGCCATCAAGTTCAACCCGGTGCTACGCCTTCCTGAGTTCCTCCTGGGAATTGTTTTGGCTCGCCTGTTTATTGAGCGGCGGGTGCCCATTGAGATGCCGCGCGCAGCTCGAGGTGTCGCGATGCTCGGAGTAGCGGGCGTCCTGGTGGTTGTGCTGTCCTCTGCCTCCTTACCGTACGTGTTTCTGCACAGCGGGCTGGTGGATCCGCTATTGGCCGTGGTGATCTTGCTCGCGGCAGCAGAGGGGACGCCGTTTACTGGCTGGTTGGGCTCACCGGTCATGCGGTTGCTGGGCGACGCGAGTTACGCCCTGTACCTGTTGCACGTGCCGATCTGGCAGTATGCCTACAAGGCGCTGGAAATGTTGGGCTTGGGGCGGTTCTGGGATCATCCGGTCGTGTTCATGTCGATCGCCGCGCTCGCTATCGGCGCATCCATAGTTAGCCTGCAAGTGATCGAACGGCCTGCCCGGGCGTGGTTGCACAGCCTGTGGCAAAGCAGGACAGTGCTCACTAAACGTACGTGAACTCCACGTTCATTAGCGATGACGCGTCCTCGAGCCGGGTTGCAGCTAGGTTCAGCTGAGAAAGCCCACCCTCCACAGCCACCAGACCCAGACTCCGCGGATAGGTCGCCACGCGAAGCCGACTTGCAGCAGCGCAGCCGCGATCATTACGGCGGCGAAACCGTCGAAGAGCCCGAACGTCAGGGCGAGTATGAGGCCTTCGATGGCCACGAGGAAGCAGAGGGCGAAGTAGAGGAAGAACGCGATGCCCGTCCAGGTGCTCGTGTCGCGCTCGTAGACCATCCCGCACACGTCGCAGCCGAGGGTGGGGCGAACGAAGCCCTTGAAGAGGCGGCCCAGCATGCAGTTCGGGCAGTAGCCGCGTACAGCGCTCCACAACGCGGTGATGAGCGGCATGCCCCTTTTGCGTTCGTTGACCTTCCCCCGGGCCATGCCTCCATTATGGACCCGGTCGTCGGGTGCCGCGGGTAGGCGTCTTACGTGGTCCTGGGCCCGTTATCATCGGGCTCGTGGAATTCTTGGTGAAGGGTGTGGATCGGCTGTGATGGAGGTTCCTCCGCCTGGCGAGGCGGCTGGGGTTGGCAAGGACTCTCGCGGTCGCAAAGCTGCCGGGTCCGGTCAGTCGCAGCGCAAGAGCGCGCCAGGCGAGCTGTGGGCGGTCGGTGCAGTTCTCGGCTATACCGCTTCAAACCTGACAGGCAGAGCAGGCGTCATCACCGGCAACCCGCTCGCTGCGCCGCTGTTGCGGGATGTGCCCTCGTTGCTGATGGGCCTGTTCCTGCTCGTGCGGGGGCGGCATTGGCCGCAACTCGATCCTCGGAGTCCACGCTTCGCTGGCAGAGCACTCCTCTACTTTGTCGCCGCCGGTCTCGCCTCCGTGCTCGGCACCTTCGCCTTCTACTTTTCGCTGCAGCTCGGTGGGGTGAACGTCGCGATTCCGGTCCTGCAGACGCAGCTCATCTGGGGTTCGCTGATCGGTGTGGTCATGCTGGGGGAGCGGCTTTCGCCCAGGGGGATCCTGGCGATGTTCGTCGCCTTCGGTGGGCTCGTGCTGCTGGCTGTGGGGCAGAGCCGCGGCGTGCCCGTCTCCGACCAGTGGCTCCTCGGGGCCTTGCTCGCGCTCGTGCCGGCCGTCGGCTGGGGCTTCAGCGGTGTCATCTGGCGTTACGGCCAGTCGTTGGGCGTGGATCAGTCGACGGGGATCACCGTGCAGTTCGGCGTCTCCGTTATCGCCGCGTTCGCCTTCCTGCTCTTTTCGGGGAACCTGAGGGTGTATGGGGAGATTACGGTGGGTGATTTCTCTGCCTTACTTGCCAGTGGTGTTTTCGCGGGGATGATCGCGGTCTACTGCATGTTCAACGCCATGCGGCTCCTGCCCGCCGCCCGGGTGTTCGTGATGAACGCGCTCACGCCGCTGCTCACTGCGCTTTTCGCTGGCGTGTTGCTGGGGGAGTACATCAATGGGGTGATGTGGGTGGGGATGGGGATTGCTTCTTTTGGTGTTGTGCTTTTTCAATTGACGGGTGTGCGGAGGTCGATGGGGGAGACGTCTCGCTAAGGGTGCAGCCTTGCCAGGCGATGCATCCTCGGCCAGATGCTCGCTGCGATGTTGGGTCACTTCGGTGGACTTGTGATGGGCAGTGAGACAGAGTCGGATGCGCCTGTGTTGGACCAGCCGGGCAGGCCAAACAGGGGTTATGCCCCAGTAAGTGCCATTGTTTAACCAGACAATTGATGGGGTCACCATGCCGGGCAGTCTGGACCTCACGAAGAGCTGGCACTTCGCCGTTCACGAAGTTGATCGCGAGCTTGGGCGAGGATGTTGAAATCCAACAGGCATGGATCATTGTGGTCGAGCGTCGGCTGGAGGCGTACCGAAACGGGGAGATTGACGCAGTAACCGTGGAGGATGCGTTACAGGAGGCTCGCCGGCGCATTCAAGAGCCCTCACTGTCCGTCTCCTCGCGCCCGCGCGACCTGCCTCTATCTAGCCTATCTGCAAGCCTCTGACGGTCAGCGGCGGGATCAAGGCGTTGCGAAATGCCTGCTGCATCGTTACTACCTGACGGCGTAGGCCCTTCGTGTTCGTAGAGCGGTCATAGTCTTGCGTGAATTGATCTCTCATTGGGGACGTCACATGGGGAATCACTTAAAAGTGATATCCTGAAGGGAGGATGAGTTGCCGTGGACCATTGAAGAGTTCGTGGACGCTCAGGGCCGCCGGCCGGTTCGCGAGTTCGTTCAGCAGCTTACTCCGGCAGAGCGAGGACGCCTCGCTACGCGACTCCGCTACCTCCAACTGCACGGCCTACAGGCAGGCACGCACGTCATCAAGAAGCTACAAGGGGGCAAGGCCGACGACCCAAGGCGGAAGTTATGGGAGTTGCGGTTGCCTGGATCGCAGCACAACCCTCGAATCCTACTTTTCGCAACCGTCGACAGGAAGCTCGTCCTCCTTCACGGATTCAAGAAAATCGGTAGGCCGGATGACAAGATTCCGCGACAAAAGGTCAACGTTGCGGTAGCGCGAATGCTGGAGTATCAGAGAGGGCAGGATCGCGATGGGCAATGATAGCAGCGGTGAACGGAGCGAGTTTCTGGAGTGGCTAGACGAATCCGTTGAGTCCGAACCGGAGGCAAAACTAGCTGCACGCGAGGAGGAGGTACGCCTCTATCTTGCTAGTGCGCTCAGAAGGGCACGGAACGAGGCGGGGTTGACTCAGGCGCAGGTAGCGGAAGCGTCCGGCTTGCGGCAGAGCGTTGTATCGCGTCTCGAAAGTTCGGATCACAACCCGACAATCGAAACCATCCTGAGGTACCTGAGTGCCGTAGGTGCCAACCTGGTGATGAGCGTTACCGTCGGAGATGAAGTGCTGAACGCTACCGCACTCGCGGAACGTTCCGTACTTCTCCCAGAAGCGGCTGCAAGGGAGGCAAAAGTACGGGGCATTAGTCTTTCTGAATACGTCTTAAGCTCTCTGGCTGCTGGCGCTCAATCCTCGTACTCTTCGTAGCTATTGAACCGCCTCGGCTTTCCCGGACTGATTCGCCTTCTCGGTGACAAGCCGTCGATGCTACGGCCTCTAAGTTTAGGGCTCGATAAGACTGCGCGTGGGAGAGGGGACGCCGCGATATCATCCTCCCGTGGCAGCTCTGATGCATCTTCACCACCCGGCGGGCTTGGAGCTTCGTGGCTAGCCTATACCTCGGAATCGACTTGGGTACCACGCGCCTGAAGTTGGGCGCGTTCGACGCACAGGGGAAATGCCTTGGCCTCACCCACGCCAGCTATGAGCTCGACCGGCCACAACCCGACTGGGCGCAGCAGGATGCGAACACCTGGTGGCGTGCTTTCACTATTGCGCTTGCGCGGTTGGGGGAGGCGGTGGAGTTGTCGAGGGTCTCTGCCTTGTCGATTGTGGGGCAGGGGCCCACGGTGGTGCCGGTCGATGGGGCGGGGGAGCCATTGCGGCCGGCGATCACATGGGCCGACAGGCGGTCGGGGCCGCAGGCGCAGTGGCTGAGCGAGAAGCTGCGCACGATCGTCAATCCCGAGTTCGAGGTGCTGCCGCGCGTCATGTGGATTCGTGACGAGGAGCCCAAGGTCTACGCGCGTACGCGCTGGTTCCTCCAGCCGTACGACTTCCTCTCGCTTCGCCTCACCGGCGAGGCCGTCACCGTCAACTTCTTGCAGGACGTGGCGCCGTGGACGCCCGAGCGGCTGGAGGTGGCAGGGCTGGACCCGGCGAAGTTCCCCGAGCGCACCGTGAACCTAGGGGAGGTCGTGGGGACTGTTGCTCCGGATGTCGCAGCGGGGTTGGGGCTGGGACCGGACGTCCTCGTGATCGCCGGTACCGTAGATGCTTTTGGGCATTGGATCGGGAGTGGCCTCTTCGAGCCGGGGCGGCTCAGCAACATTGGGGGGTCGTCGGAGGGGGTGTCGTTGGCGTGGGGGGAGGCTCTGCCGGATCCGCAGCATCGTGTGCACTCGCTGCCCAACCCGTTCGGCACCGGGGTCGTGGTGGGCGGAGCCATGTCGAACAGCAACAACGTCCTGGGCTGGGCTGCCCGTGAGTTGTTCGGGGAGAAGCCGCGGGGGAATGCCACGTCTTACAGGGGTCTGGTTGAGGGGCCGTCGTACCAGTTGGCGGCGGGGCAGCAGCGAAGATCGTATGGCGGGGCACGCAAGGCTCTGCTCGAGGCTGCTGCAAAGGTGCCTGCGGGCTCGCGGGGAGTGCTCGCCCTGCCTTACCTGTCCGGTGAGCGGACTCCCATCTACGATCCGCATGCCCGCGTCAGTTTCGTCGGTATCGGGCCGGTGTCGTCTTCGGCAGAGATGGCGCGGGCACTTTTGGAGGGCGTCGCCTTCGGCGTGCGCCAGATCGTCGAGGTGTTCGGCGAGTTGGGCGGGCGAGTGAATGACGTTGTAGTGACGGGAGGCTCGGCCTCGGCGGGTGTGTGGAATCAGATCAAAGCCGATGTGCTGCGCCGTCCTCTGCGAGTTCCCGAAGTGCTCGACGCAGGTGTGCTGGGTGCTGCCATCATCGCGAGATCCGGCGTGGAGAAGCCTTTCCTCGAGTTTGATGTCGAGGGTCTCGCTCTCGACCTGTCCGGTGTCGCCAACGAGATGGTGAGGTTGGGCGAGTGGGTCGAACCGCAGGAGAAGGCGGCAAATGTCTACGACGAGCTCTACCCGCTGTTCCTCGAGCTATACGCTGGAGTGAAGGACACGCACGACCGGCTCGCGGGATTGCGTGAGCGGGGGTTGCTGGACTGAGAGCTCGGGCAGTTGATTGATCTCGCTCGAGCGAGTTGGGAGTACAGGAATGATTAGGCGTATCGGATTAATGTTGCTGCTTGCCTTTGCAATCACCTTGTCCTCGGTTGGCGCTGCACAGGACGAGTTCGACGTTGCGCTCTTCTTCCCGGGCGAGTTGGGCGGAGTCAATCCCATCGAACCCCCCATCCGCGAAGGGATGGAACGGGTAGCCGATTCTTTCGACAACGTTTCGCTGCGGTTGGTTGAGGGGGGACCGGCGTCGGACTGGGAGTCGACGCTCATGGCCCTCGTTGCTTCAGGGCGTTACGAGCTGATCATCACCTTCACGGACGGCATGCCGCAGATTATCGAGAACATCAACGCGCTGTTTCCCGAGCAGCAATACGTGCTGCTGGATTCTGCCGCGCCTGACTCGGAGAACGTTTACTCGGTCATATACTCAGATGAAGAGCTGGGGTTCCTGGCCGGTGTCGTTGCGGGGCTGCTTGTGACCCATGAGGAGACTTCTCGCTCGTTGGACTCCCCAGCGGTCGGGCTGCTTGCCGGCACTTCATATCCGCAGATGGATGAGCGGATTCGCCCTGGCTTCGTAGCTGGCTTGAGCCATGTTGCTCCCGAGGCTCAGGCGCTCTACGCAGTCGTTGGCGACTGGAACAATCCGAACCGGGCCCGCGACCTTGCGCTCAACATGTTTGGCCGCGGCGCTACCGCTCTGTTGGCCGTCACCGGTGGCGGTGACGCGGGGATTCACCGCGCAGCGGCAGAGTCAGATGGCTACGTGATTGCAGTGAACACTAACCAGAACGCCTTACAGCCGGGCGTGATCGTCGCGAGCGTATTAAAGAGGCTCGATAACTCAATCTATTCAGTCGTTGAGCAGTTGGTAGCTGGTGAGCTGCCGTTTGGGACGGTTGCTACCGCTGGCATTGCCGAGGGTGCGATTTCCGTTGCCCAGGATGAGGAGCATGTCCCCACTGAAGTGCTCGATCGGGTCGCTGATGTCGAGCAAGCCGTTAGGACAGGCGAGATCGATGTGAATGCTCTCGTGAGTTCCGAGGAAAATTAATCGGACCTATCTAGCGTACCCCAGGCGATTTCGCTTCTAGTTGCCGGGAACCTCTCCCGGAAACTGGACGTCGTCAAGGATTTGCGCGAGATCGCCATTTGCGATCAGTTCATCGATGGCGAAGTCAAGTGAATTGCGGTAGAAACTGTCAGCAGAGCTGAGGGCGATTCCTATGGCTCTACGGGGAAGCGACAAAGTACCGGCTGAAACGGACTTCACACTCTCGCCGGTTGAATCGAGAATGAACTCGAGCGACGGCTCCCATGCCACTCCAATTTCGACCGTTCCATCGAGCAATCTTTCGACGAGGAGGTTGGTGTCCGGATACGGGAACCGGCGCCAGCGCGATGCTTCATTCTGGCTTGTGATGAGGCTCCCGAGTAGGGTGTCTCCCTCGGTCAGCATTACCGTCCCGACAATGTCACCTGCCTGGAGATCTGAAAGCGAGTCGACTGAGGTATCACGCCCGAAGGCTACAAACCTGGTGTCAACGTAGCTTCGGCTGAACGTGAGCCACTCCGGGTACGCGCCCGGGGCCAGTGAAAACCCCATGAACGCGTCGCACTCGTTTGATAGGTACATGAAAAGCTCTTCTTCGCTGAGCGGGATGAAATCCAGCCCGGGAATCGATATTGCACCATCAATAGGGATGATGTTCGTGTCAAGCAACAGGATCTCGCCAATAGAAGTCGCTACGGCAATATCCAGGTCGGCAGTCAGGCTGTTCGTGTAGTAGCAGAAGTCGATCGAATCGCCCTCCAGATTGCGAACATCGTTCAGGAAGTCGCGTGACAGCGGAGGTGGCTGGTCGGATAGTTGCGCGTGGGCAAATGACGGCATAAGAACGATTGCAGTAAATAGCAGAAGGGATAGGAAGACGAAGTGGCGCCGATTCATAAGTAGAGGCACTTGGCTACTCCTGGCGAAAATAGTGTGTGCTCGGAAGCGTTGCTCCCGAGCACACTTGATCTTCCTGCTTAGCGCAGCTTGAAGACGTAGAGGATGTTGCCGCCCGTGTTCTGACGAATCTCCGGGGTGAGGCCCAGGTAGGTCTGGCCTCCACCAGCCGCGATGGCGATGTACTGCTCACCGTCAACCTCATAGCTGACAGGGAAGCCGCCAGCGGTGGAGTTGAGGATCTGCTCCCAGAGAATGTCGCCAGTCTCGGCGTCAAATGCACGGAAGCGTCGTGCATCGTCACTCACGAAGACGAGGCCACCCGCAGTAGTAAGCACGGAGCCGCCGATACCGGCACGCTGGGTGTGCACCCACTTGGTTTCGCCAGTGGATACGTCGACGGCGGTGAGCTGACCGACGAGCTCATCGCTGTCAGGTACGTGCACCGCACGAGACCGAGCGGAACCGTGGTGACCACCGATGGTGGGCTGAACCGGGTTCAGGGAGTACGTCATGCAGGTGTTGTTGGTCGGGGTGAACAGTGCGTTGACCTGGGGGCTGTAGGCAACTGCCTGCCAGTTGATGCCGCCCTGCAGGTGCGGGCACACGAAGATCTCTTCCCCGATTTCGGGGAGCTTGAGCTCAGGGTTCGCTACGCCGCGCCTGTTTTCGTGATCAACGTCAACGACGACATTCTGGTAGTTGGTGCTGCGTGCCCAGAGGAAGTCTCCCGTGGCTGCATCCAGAGTCCAGACGATGCCGGTCTTGCCAGGAATGCCGGTTACTACCTTGCGGCTCTCTCCGGGCTCGATGTCCGGGTTCAGCCATTCGACGCTGTCTGCGTCAGGTGCGACAACCGTGTCGACCAGAATCCGGGCGAAGGGGTGGTCGAGGTCCCACTCTTCGTTCGGGATGTACTGGAAGTACCATTCGATTTCGCCGGTGTCTGCGTCGAGAGCGATCGTCGAGTTCGTGTAGAGGACGTCGCCATCCCCGGTACCACGCTGAGCCGCGCCCCACGGGATCGGGACTGCGACGCCGTAGTAGATGAGGTTGAGTTCAGGATCGAAAGCAGGTGCGTTCCAGGCGGAACCGCCACGGCGGCTCTCCTGCGGTACGTCACCCCAGGTGTCGGCACCGAACTCGCCTTCGCTCGGGATCGTGTGGGTGCGCCACAGCTCTTCACCGGTATCAACGTCGTGCGCCGAGATCCAGCAGCTTGAGTTGATGTAGTAGCAGCCCGACATGCCGGCCACTACGTTGCCGTTGATGATTGCAGGACCACCGGAGTAGTGGTGACCAACGGTCCAGTCGCCAACCTGCTGTTCCCACTCTACCTGCCCGGTCTTGGCGTTCAGGGCTACGAGGTACGCATCGTGAGTCCCCATGATTAGCAGGTCCTTGTAGAGGACAGCGTTACGGTTTGCGGCCGCCAGGGTGGCTGCATGGTCAACAACCGGCCGGCGGTACTCCCACAGCAGGGTGCCGTCGCGGGCATCCACGGCCTGTACGAAGTCGTTCCCCTGAACAAGGAACATGACGCCGTCGTGAACGAGTGGCGTCAGTTCGTTACGCGCAGGGTCGAGAGTCCAGGCCCAAGCCAGGCCCAGGTCTTCAACGTTGTCCTTGTTGATCTGATCAAGGGGGCTGTGTGCCCAGTTCGCGTAGTTGTGCCGCCACATGAGCCACTCACCGGCGGGCGGGTTGAGCAGCATTTCATCGGTGACGGGTGTGTAGGAGTCGAGCAGCGACTGTGCCGAGACGGTCATGCCGCCAATCAGCAGGACACAGGCCAGCAGGACACCTGATAGTACTCGTTTCATTCGTAAAACCTCCAGCGGAGCATGTTGCAGGGTCGGAAGAAAGTCATGCAGGAGGACCACGCCGGGGGCGAGGTCAATGCGGAATTCTGATAATCACTCTTCGGTCTCGAACGTTATTCCCTTGAGCACCTCCTCATCTGCGGGCAGCTCGTTCTCTCCCGTAGGAGCGCCATTCGCGTGAAGGATCAGGGCAACGAGGTCGACATACTCCTGGTCACCAAGTCCTCCGGGGCGAGTAAGGGGCATGGTTGCTTTCGTGTAGTCGAACAACTCATGCACGGAGCGATCGTTCCAGTAGAAAGCGAAGCCGATGCCTGACAGCTGTGGGGCGGAGGCGCTTCCGCCAAGGTCAGCTCCATGGCAGGAAGCACACTGCTGGTCGTAGATAACCTGGGCGCGTTCGACCTGTTCCTGGGTGAAGACGCCATCCAGGGAGGAAGCAGAGCCGTCAGCAGTGCCACCGGCGTCCTGTGAAAGGCCGACGGTAACTAGCGCTAGCGCAAGCGAGAAGCCGAGAGCGAGGAGTTTTGCCTTCATACGTTCCCTTCGCGCCACACCTACCGAAAGGTTGGTAGGGGGCAGTAAATCGTTTGGACAATGGCGAAGGTACCACGTGAGAAGTACTAGCCGCAATATAAGGGGGCGAATCCAGTATCTACAATCGAGACGTCTCGGCGGATTCGTATTGACAGTCGAAGTGGTCGTTTCAGCGAATCTACGTATCTATCGTCTCTTGCGTCGACCCGTTCCGGATCAGAATTCAGTCTTGCGGCAGCTGGAACTCGTTCGGCGGCAGCTGGTGCTATAGCATCGTGTAGGTTTGAACGCTCACCTGCAAATTCGCAAGGACCGCCTCGCCGACGCCCTGAGTCTCCTCACGGTAGTCCTCATCGCCGTCGCCGGTGGTGTCCTCATTATCCTGCTCACGAGCGACGAACCCCAGCGCGCCCTGGCCGCTTTCTTCGCCGGCCCGTTCAGCAACCGCCTCTTCTTCGGCAACATGCTCCAGGCGGCCACGCCGCTTCTGGTCACCGGTCTTGGCCTGACGGTTGCGTTCCGTGCCGGTGCGGTCAACCTGGGGGCTGAAGGCCAGATCTATATCGGGGCGTTGGCCGGTACGGCCTTGCTCCTCCTTGCGCCAGGCGCAACCGGTTGGTTGCTGCTGGCCGCGATTCCCGCTGCGATGCTGGCCGGTGCGCTCTTCGCTGGGCTGGCCGGCTGGCTGCGCACCCGCTTCGGGGCGACCGAGGTCATCACCACATACCTGATAGGCGCTATCCTCATTCAGCTATTCGACTTCCTGCTGCGCCGCTACCTGGTCGACCCCGGTGCAGGGTTTCCCGCCACGGAGTCGCTGCCGGCCTCCCTGCGCTTGCCGCGGCTGCTGCTCCCCTCTAACCTGAACGCATCGTTCATCATCGCGCTGTTGCTGGCCGTGCTCGTCTGGTGGCTCCTTTACCGCACCGTATTCGGATATGAGCTGCGCGGGACAGGAGCAAACCCGCATGCTTCACGCTATGTGGGGATTCCGGTAGCGCGCTCATTCGTCCTCGCGCTGGCGATCAGCGGAGCCCTGGCCGGGCTGGCCGGCATGTTCGAGGTTGCGGGCGTTCATGGCCGCTTGGTGACGGGCTTCTCGAACAACATCGGCTGGAACGGCATCACCGTCGCGCTCATCGCCAGGCTCCACCCGCTCGGGGTGGTGCCGGCGGCGCTGCTGTACGGGTATCTGGAGGTGGGGGCGAACTCCTCTGCCCTGATGGCGGGTGTTTCGCCGCGCATCGCCGCCATCATCCAGTCGCTCATCTTCTACCTGATCAGCGCGCAGGCGCTCTTCGCGTTCTACAGGCGCCGGCTGGCGCGGCGGCGGGAGGCGGCGCCGGCATGAGCGACCTCCTCAACGCCCAACTGCTCTACGACGTCCTGCGGGTGACCACGCCGCTCTTGCTGCTGGGACTGGCGGGCGTGCTGACGCTGCGGGCCGGGGTGCTCAACATCGCGCTCGAGGGGCTCCTCCTGGCCGGCGCGTTCGGGGCGACCCTGGGCGCCGGACTCACCGGCAGCGCCCCTGCGGGCGCACTGACCGCCGTACTCGCCGGCGGGCTGCTCGCCGCCGTCTTCGCCTACTTCACGCTGCGCCTGCGCGCCAACATCTTCATCGTGGGCCTCGCAACGAACGCCTTCGCCGCGGCGGCCACCGTCTATGCGACCTTCCTCATTACCGGGCGCGAGGGGACCCTCCTCTACGCGAACGCGCCCACGCTCGAGCGCCTGCAACTGCCGCTGATCGCCGACTGGCCGCCCCTGGCGTGGCTCTCCGGGCACACGGCGCTCGACTACCTCGCCTGGCTGCTCGTCCTCGCGGTGAGCTTCCTGCTCTTCCAGACACCGTTCGGGTTGCGCCTCAGGGCGGTCGGGGAGGACGCGAAAGCCGCATACGCCACGGGGCTGCCCGTGAAGCAGATCCAGCTGCTCGCCATCCTGGGCAGCGGCCTCCTCGCCGGGCTCGCGGGGGCGCACCTGGCGCTCACCATCGGCGGGTTCGTGCCCAACATGGGCGGCGGGCGCGGCTGGATAGGGCTGGTCGCGGCGATCGTGGGGGGCGGCACCGCCTGGGGGGCCGCGGCCGCGAGCGCCCTGTTCGGCCTGGCAGAGGGCCTAGCCAACTCCCTGCAGATCACGGTCCCGGAGTTGCCGACGCAGCTGCTGTTCGCTGGGCCATACCTCATCACCCTCGTCGTGCTCGTCGTTTACAGCGGGGTCAGGCGGCGCCGTAGCGACGACCCGTATGCCTGACCGGCCACCTCGGTGTGACCGATTTGCACTACCATAGCCTTCGTGCCATAGTAATCCCTGAAAATTCACAGTTCTTTAACGCGTTACGCGCTAGCTTTTGCTTAGCGACACTGCTCAAGACAATCGGATAACGGTTCGTAGGCGGGTGACAGCAGCTGGCATCGGTGAGGTGACTCTCGCCCACAGCAACGACGCTGGCCGTTCTGGCACTGGACAGGGAGAAGGTGGACGTGGCCAAGCGAGATGCAGCTCCCAGACTAACGCTGCCCCTGTGGGGAGAAGCGATGCTGCTGCACGACGGCAGTCCGCTCCCCGTGCGCCCCGTCGCGCTCGCCGTCCTCTACTACCTGGCCCTCGAGGGGCCAACCCGGCGCGAGGCGCTAGCCAAGCTGCTGCGCGCTCCTGGCGTTGACCTGCACACTGAACTGGCCCAGCTCGAACAGGAGCTGCCGAACACGGGGAGCAGCAGCCTAATGACAGGCACGGAACTGCTGCGCCTTCCCCCCGAGCTCATCGCCGTGGTCGACCCGCGGCAGCGGGACCGCGCCGACCCGCTGGAGGGGCTGGACGACATCGCCAACGAGTTTCAGGCGTGGCTGGAGTGGATGAGGCACTATCTGGTGAGCTCTGCCTCCTGGGGACTTGGTGCCCACGCTGTCCGGGTCGCCGCAAGCCTCGAACCGCCCTACCTCCTCTGCGTACAACCGCAACCCGGCGACGACGTGAATGCCTTCGCGCGTGAACTGGCTGCTGCCCTGGGCGAGGAGTTGCGCACAGCGCCTGGCGGGGAGCCGGGACTCTACTGCCCGCCCCGCCCCTACGCCGCCGAGCTGGTCCAGCACATCCTGCACGACCCTCACTCCATATACGTGCTCGAGATGCCACCCCTGGGCGACATCCCCGCCCCGATCCAGGAGTTGCGCAAGTCGTACCCGCGCTCGCACAGCCGCCTGGTCAAGCTGCCGCCCCTCACCTGGAACGAGGCGAGCAGTGGGCCGCTGCAGGGGGTGCCGTTCGAGCTGGCCGCCCGTGCCTACCTGACGGCCCAGGGCAACCCCAGCTACCTGCGCGAGCTGCAGGAGCGGGAGCTCCCCCTGACCCCGGGGGCACGCCTGCCGGTACCGCAACACCTGAAGCAGCTCGTGCAGTTCTACCTGACCCTTCTCACCCCGCACGCCCGCAACAGCCTGGAGCGCCTCGCCGTCCACCCGGGGCCCATCCCCGACGGCCTGCTCCTGGGCTTCAGCGTCAAACCGGTGCTGACCGAACTGAAGCGCCACCGCTGGCTCGCCTTCAACAGCCAGGGCTCCTACTGGTACATCTCCAGCGACCTCGTGCGCCGGGTCATCTACCAGTCGCTCCACGACGGCCGGCGGCGCGAGTACCACCAGGCGGCGGCCCGCCACTTCCGCGGGGTGGGCGACGAGCATTGCGCCGCCTACCACGAGTACCTGGCGTACGCCAGCGACGAGGAGCTGCTCGCCTTCGAGCATCCGGCGCAGGAGGGGGTGCGGGGGCCGGAGGTGTTTGGCTCTGCCTGGGCGAAGCACGCCTTCGACGAGTGGCTCCGGACCCGCCGGGGCGGCCTCCCGGCCAACGGGGTCGCGCGGCACTCCCTGCCCAGGAGTACCGCGGGTAGGGGCGTGGAGCTGCGCATGGAACCGATGAAGGACGACGGGGCGGTGGAGGCCCAGGGCGCGTGGCTGACTCTCAAGCGCAAGCCCGTAGATCGCGAGCCCACACAAATCTCCTGGGAGCTGCCCGACCGGCCCGCGCTGGTGCGCATCCACGGGCGCGCCTACATCGCCAATCCGCTGGGCTGCGGCCTCTCCGGCGAGGCCACCCCGCTCGAGGTGCGCTTCAGCCGCCTCCCTGGCCGCATCATCCTTGCGCCCGTAGGCGAACTGCCGCCACCGGAGGATTGCGAAACGGTGCTCCCCCTGGAGAGCGACTTCGACTACTGGTGCCTGCTGCCGGCCGGCGGCTACCTGACGGTCTCCTGCGCGGCCGAGCTGGCGCTCGTCGAGCTCGAGGTCAGCGCCTTCGAGCCGCTGCCCGACGGGGGAGGGGCGCTGGTCGAGGCGCTCGACCTGCGCGAGGCAAACCATGTAGTCCAAAAAGAGGCCGAGTAAGCACTCTCGGGCGGCCCGCCCTGTGTATCATGCGCTCGAAAGTTCAACTCGGAGTCCGTCAATCAAGAGCGGTGCGTCTTCACGGGGGGTGACCATTTTGATAAGTCGAGCCACAAGGGTCTTTCTTGCTCTTGCGTGCCTGGCCGCAGGTCTGGCGTTCGCGCAGGAGGAGCAGTGGAGCGAGTTGGGCGCGCAGGTCTACGAGGCCAACTGCAGCAACTGCCACCAGCCGGAAGGCCAGGGTATTCCCATGGTGTTCCCGCCCCTCGCCGGGCACGTGCCGGAGCTCCACGCGACAGGCGGTGAGGGGTACATCGCCCGGGTGGTGCTCTTCGGCATCAACGGCCGCATCGAGGTGGACGGTGCGGTCTACAACCGGATCATGCCGGGCTTCGCCCACCTGGAGGACGAGGAGATCGCCGCAGTGGTGAACCACGTGATCACCGCCTGGGGCAACGAGGAGGCCCTGGCACAGCCCTTCGAACCCGTCGGGCCAGCCCAGATTGCTGAGCTGCGCGAGGAGGAGCTTAGCCCCACCGATGTCTACGCCATTCGCCAGGACATTGGCCTGAGCGACGCCGCGGTTGCCGAGGAGGACGAGACGGAGGAGGCCCAGCTCGCCGACGTCGAAGCCTTCTTCACCGCCGAGCAGGCCCGGACTGGTGCGGGTGAGTACCGGGTGCATTGCTCTGCCTGCCACGGCACGAACCTCGCCGGCGGGGCCGCGCCCGCGCTGCGCGGCGGCAACCTGGCGCAGTCGTGGGCGAACGCGAACGCGCTCTACCAGTACTACAGCGAGACCATGCCGCCCTCCAACCCGGGTGGCCTCTCCGAGACGACCTATATCAACATCCTGGCCCACATCCTGAACGAAAACGGCTTCCCTGCCGGCGAGCAGGAGCTGGAAGCCGATCCCGAGCTACTCAGGCAAATCCAGTTCGACGTTCTCGAGTGACCGATTGCTCAGTGGGGAAGGGGGTGCTGCGTCCAACTGACCAGGTTTTCCAGGGGCAAGCTTCCGGCAAAGAGTTCACCGAAACTCCCGAGGAGGTATTTCTCGCGTGATTAAAGCAGGACTTTTCAGAATCCTGGCGGCCGTACTCGTGTTCGGCGCCATCGCCAGCGGGCTCGCGCAGCAGCAGGAGCGCACCTACGAGCCCGTGACGGACGAAATGCTCTTGAACCCCGATCCGGCCGAGTGGCTCAACTGGCGCGGCACACTCGACCTGCACGGCTACAGCGAACTCGACCAGATCAACCGGGAGACCGTGGGCGACCTCGAGCTCGCCTGGGCCTTCCCGATGCCCACCGGCGGCATGCAGGAGATCTCGCCGCTGGTGCACGACGGCATCATGTACTGGGCCAGCAACGACAACATCGTGCAGGCGGTGGACGCCGCGACCGGCGAGCTGATCTGGGAGTACCGCCACGTGCTCCCCGAGTTCGAGGGCGGCTACCACAACTACCAGCGCATGCGCCAGAAGAACAGCGTCGCGCTCTACGACGACAGCGTCATCCTCTCGACCGTGGACGCGAAGCTCATGTCCCTCGACGCGCTCACCGGCCAGGTCGAGTGGGAGGTCCAGGTTCACGACTGGGAGGCCGGCTACAGCTACACCGCCGGTCCGGTCGTCTACGACGGCGTCATCTACGCGGGCATCTCCGGCTGCTCGATGACCGGCACCGCCGGCGGCTGTTACATCACCGCCCACGACGTGGAGACCGGCGAGGAGATCTGGCGGGTGAACACCCTTGCCGATCCGCAGAACGAAGAGGTCGACGCCTCCTGGAACGGCCTGCCGGTCGAGAGCCGCTGGGGAGCCACGCCCTGGACCACCGGTTCGGTCGACCCCGAGCTGGGCCTCACCTACTGGGGCACGGGCATGCCCATCCCCTACCCGGAGATCATCCGCGGCTCCGGCGACGGCGACGCGCTCTACACCAACTCCACCCTCGCGCTCGACATGGAGACCGGCGAGATCGCCTGGTACTTCCAGCACCTGCCGCGCGACAACTGGGACCTCGACAGCCCCTTCGAGCGCGTCCTCATCGACACGGAGATCGACGGCGAGGAGCGCAGCCTGCTGGTCACCATCCCCGGCAAGTCGTCCATCGCCTTCGCACTCGACCGCGAGACGGGCGAGTTCATCTGGGCGCGCGACACCATCTACCAGAACGTGGTCACCGAGATCGACCCGGAAACGGGCGAGGTGACCCTCAACGAGGAGCTCATCCCCACCGAGGTGGGGCAAGAGGTCATGGTTTGCCCCAGCCTGAGTGGCGGCAAGCTGTGGCAGGCGGTCTCCTACAGCCCGCTCACCAACGCGATGTACGCACCTCTGGCAGAGACCTGCAACACCGTCTCCCCCTCCCCCAGCGAGTTCCTCCCGGGTGAGGCCGTAGGCGCCACCTCCATTGGCCCGCGCGTCCTGCCGCCCAACCAGGAGGAGGCCGGCGCGATCTTCGCCATCGACGTGACCACCGGCGAGCACCTGTGGGTGCACCGGCAGCGGCCCATCTTCAGCGGTTCCGTCCTGACCACCGCCGGCGGCCTGCTCTTCGCCGGTGACGCCGCCCGCTTCCTGAAGGCGTTCGACCAGGAGACCGGTGAGGTGCTCTGGGAGACCCGCCTGAACTCGCCAATCGGCGGCTACATGATGACCTACGAGATCGACGGGGAGCAGTACCTGGCGGTGCCCACGGGCGAGGTCGCCCAGGCCAGCAGCGCCGCGTCGCTCTTCCCGGAGTTCCCGCTGGTCTCCGGCTCCAACTCGCTGTTCGTCTTCAAGCTGCCCAACGACACGGGCGAAAGCGCCGCCGCCAAGGAGTAGCCGGCGCTGCTGCGGATTGGGAGGTTGCCTGCGGGCAGCCTCCCTTCCCATTATTTGACTGGCTTCACGAAGGGAGCGCGCGTGAAGAAGCTCTTGCTTATCTCACTGCTCGCCGCACTGGGCCTCGCGGCCGCGCAGGTGCCGGCCGTGCCCCAGGAGCTGCTCGACCCGCGCCGCCGGCTGGCCGGGGACGAGGTCGTCTTTTGCCTGAACGAGAAGAGCCTCACCCGCGAGTTCGACGAGCGGGTGGCGCACGAGATTGCCAACGTGCTGGTGTTGCAGGCTGAAATCTATCCCGTCGACTACAGCAGCTTCCCGCTGTTCAACCCCGAGGAGTTCTACTTCTTCCTCTACATCGACCTGATCAACAACTGCGACGCCTTCATAGGCCTCAACACCAGCGTGCCCACCTACCCCGACTGGATCGTGCCTACCCGCGCCTACGCGACCGTCCCCTACGCGCTCATGACCGGGCACGACGTCGACTCGCTGGGCGAACTGCCCGCCGGCACGCGCATCGGCTCACTCATGAACACGATCGGCGATACGGCCTTCATCGCCTACAACCTGTCTCTGCCGGCCGAGCGCCAATGGATGCGCATCCCCTACGGCCAGATCGACGTGATGATGCGCCACCTGCTCGACGGCACCATCGAGGCGGCGCTGGCCTGGGAGCCAACGCTGCGCGACGAACTGTGCCGCATCGACGAGCCCCTGTCGATCGTCTCCCTACGGCCACTCACCGACGTGAGCGTCTCGATGGGCGCGCTGCTCCTCTCCCAGGACGACTTCCTGCGGGCGCTGCTCGACGACGCCATAGGCGAGCTGATCAGCAACGGCACGATGGCGCAGCTGCTGGAGGAGTACGGGCTCAGCTCCGGGCTCAGCCCCTCAGCCGAGGGTGCCCAGCGGTAGCGGACGCAGGGGGACGGTGCGTTCGGTTTTGCGGGAGTGCTCTGCCGCAAACGCCATCTCGTGGCTCTCCACGGAGGCCGCCAGGCTGGTTAGGCCCGGCCCCGTCACCTCGCCCCGCAAGCGCGCCACGAAGTCGCGCACCAGCGCCTCGTCGGCGCCGCTGTGGCCCTGGCCGCTGGCGGTCACCTCAATGAGCTCCTGCCGCCCCGCCCTGAAGTCGTTCAGCAGAATCTCGCCCTTGCCCATGTGCGCACGGATCTCGCCGTGCGTACCCATCAGGTGGACCGTGCGGGTGTTGTCCTCGGTGAAGGCGCTGACCGTCAGGTTGGCTGTGACCCCGCCGGCGAAGCGCATGGAGACCACCTGGTGGTCGACCACGTCGTTGTCGCTGCGGTAGACGCAACGCCCGTAGGGTCCGGTCTCCAGCTGCTGTCTGACGAAGTCGGGCATGGGCGGCGGCACCACTAGGCTGCCCGGGAAGGCCGGCCGCCCCTCGAACCGCTCCAGGTAGATGCGGATTGCGCTGAACGGGCACTCCCGCTCGACCGCGCAGCCGTCGGTGCAGCGCTCGGTCGAACCCTCCGGCGCGTTCTCCCGCCTGAAGTGGAACAGGTTGCCGTAGGAGGCGACGCTCTCGCAGGGTGAGCCGACCAGCCAGCGAAGGAGGTCGAGGTCGTGGCACGCCTTGGCGAGGATCATGGGGCTGGAGGTGTCCTCGCGCCGCCAGTTGCCGCGCACGTACGAGTGCGCAAAGTGCCAGTAGCCGATGTTCTCCGTGTGCTGCACGGACACCAGGTCGCCCAGGCGGCCCTCGTCAAGGAGCCTTTTGATGGTGTAGAACAGTTCGCTGTAGCGCAGCACGTGCGCAACCGTGACCGTGCCCCTGGAGGTTTCCGCGGCCCGCGCAATCTCGGCGATCCCCTCCGGCGTCGGCGCGATGGGCTTCTCGAGCAGCAGGTGGTAATCCTTCTCAAGAGCCGCCACGGCCGGGTCGACGTGGAGGAGGTCGGGAGTGGCGATGACGACAGCGTCGGCGAGCCTGTCCCGGCTCAGCAGTTCCTGCCAGTCGCTGAAGGCGAGCTGCGGGTCGATGTCGTGCTGGGCCCGGAAGTTTTCGCGCCTCTCCTCATTCGGGTCGGCGACAGCGACCACCTTGACGGCCGGGCTCAGCCGCTTCAGGTGTTGCGCGTACACCTGCGCTCCCCGGTTGCCGGCGCCAATCACGGCCACGGTTACGGGATCGTTTGCCACTCGTTCACCCCTTCACTGCCCCCGCGGTTATGCCGCGCACGAACACGCCCTGCACGAAGCTGAACAGCAGCGCGACCGGCACGGTCGCCAGCACGCCTGCCGCCATCATGAGGTTCCAATACACCACGTTTTGGCCGGCGAAGCGGGTCAGGGCCAGCGGGATGGGAAACAGGGCAGAGTCATTCAGCAACGCCAACGGAAACAGCAACTGGTTCCAGGCGTGGATGAACGCGTAGATGCCGGCCATGGCGATGCCCGGCCCGGCGAGCGGCAGGATGATGTAGCGCAGCGTCGCGAGGCGCGAGCAGCCGTCGATCATCGCCGCCTCCTCGAGGTCCTCGGGGATCCCCTGCAGGTAGCCGTGCAGCAGCCACAGGGCGATGGGGACGGCGAGGGCGCTCTGCGCCAGGACCACCGTGGAGAGGCGGTTGAGCATCCCCAGCTCCTGCACGATCTGGTAGATGGAGACGATGAGGATGACCGGCGAGAACATCTGCGTGGCGAGCGCGATGAAGAGCAGCAGCGTGCGCCCGCGGAAGTTGAAGCGGCTAAGCCCGTAGGCGCCGGTGAAGCCGAAGAAGATGGCGATCGCCGCCGTCGCGACGGCGATGATGGCGCTGTTCCGGTAGGCCACCCCGAACTGGTACTGGCCGGTGAACACCTCCACGTAGTTGCTCAGGGTGAACGGCCGGGGCAGCCAGGTGGGCGGGAAGCTCAGGATGTCGGCGAACGGCGTGAAGGAGGTCTTCAGCATCACGTAGACGGGGAAGAGCAGGACGCTCAGGATGAGGATCAGGCCCGCGTGGGTGCCGAAGTTGCGCCAGAACTCGCGGCGGCGCCTCAGGGTGCTGCGCGTGGTTGCCTTGCCTGCGCCCGTCATGAGCGCCTCGTCAGCTGGAACCAGTAGAAGATGCTGATCGTTAGCAGGATAAGGAAGATGACGGTGGCGAGGGCGCTGGCCATGCCGAAGTCGAACGACCCGAACGCGGTCCGGTACGCCTCGATCACCAGCGTCGTGGTCGCCCCGGCGGGACCGCCGCGGGTGAGCGGGTAGATGACCTCGAACGAGTTGAACGTCCAGACGCTGGTGAGCAATAGGATTACGAGCAGGACGGGGCGCAGCAGCGGAATGGTCACCTGCCGGAAGATTTGCCAGGCGCCCGCGCCATCGACGACCGCCGCCTCGTACAGCTCGTCAGGGATCGACTGCAGGCCGGCCATGAGGACCATCGCGACGAGCGGGATGCCCACCCACATATCGACCACGGCTGTGGCCACGAAGGCGGTGCCGCTTTGCCCCAGCCACGGCACGACCGGCAGCCCCAGCAGGTCCAGCAGCCCGTTGAGCTGCCCGTACTGCGAGTTGAGCACCCAGCGCCACACGACCGCCGCGACGACGATGGGCGTCACCCAGGGGATCATCATGAGCGTCAGGTAGACGCGCCGGCCCGGGAACTCACGCTGCAGCAGCAGCGCGGCGACCAGGCCCACGAGCATCTTGCCGGCGACGGCCAGCAGGGTCCACAGCAGGGTGACGCGCAGCGCCCGGTGGAAGCTTTCGCTCCTGAATAGGGCCCAGAAATTCGCCACCCCCACAAACCCCTGCTCCTCCCAGGGCCTGATCGGCACATTGTGGATGAACGCGCCGCGGATGACCTCGAAGACGGGGTAGGCGAGGAAGACGGCTATGAAGAGAACGGTCGGCAGAAGATAGAGGAAGGGCGACGAGTCGGGGTGGAGCATTCGCCTGAGCCGCCGGCCCCGGTTGCCCCTGGAGCTGGGGGAGAGGGGAAGGCCGGTGGCCCGCCCCTCTGGAGAGGTTCGCATCAGTTCCCCGTTCGCATCAGTATCCGGTTCGCATCAGTGGCCGGTTCACGTCAGTTGCTGGCGGCCGGCTCCAGCTGCTGGTCGCGAATCTGTGCGGCGGCGCGGGTGAGTGCGTCGTCGACCGACTGGTTGCCCAGCAGCACCGACTGGATCATGTCGTTGATGATCTGCTCGAACGGTTCCCAGGCGAGGGGCTGAGCCTCCGGGAAGCCCACGTCGACCATCTCCACGAACGGTTGCCAGAAGGGGGTCTGGAACTCTTCGAGGTCGCTCTGCCCCTCGAGCATGGGGGTGAGGCCCGAAGCCAGGATGCGCTCCGTGTGCACTTCGAAGGAGGTCATGAAGTCGATGAACTGGTAGGCGGCCTCCTTGTTCTCGGAGCTGGTCGAGATCGCGACCGAGTCTGCGCCCAGCACGCCCCCACAGCGCGCGTCGCAGGGCAGCACGGCGACCGCGTAGGGGTACTGCTCGTTGTCGGGTTCGATGCCCATGATCGTGCGCGCCCACGGCCCGTTGATGTGCATGGCGATGCGGCCCTCACCGAATAGGGTGGGCAGCTCCTCGCGGTTGAACTCGATCGGGTTCGGGGTCACCTCGTGCTCGAGGTAGAGGTCGGCGTAGAACTGCAGCGCCCGGTGCGCCTCCTCGGTTTCAAGGTTTACCCGGCCATCCTCGTCGAAGAAACTGCCGCCGGCCTGGTGCAGGAACGCCTGAAACTGCTGGACGGTGCCCACATGCGCGGCGCCGGGGATGCCGATGCCGTACGCGTCGGTCTGGGCCGTTATCCTCTGCGCCTCGGAGAGGAGCTCCTCCCAGGTGGTGGGGGCCCGGTCCATCAGATCCGTCCGGTAGTACAGCACCTTCGTGGAGAAGGCGATGGGCAGGGCGTAGAGGTTGCCCTGGAAGCGGTGCCCGTCGAGCAGGGCCTCGGGGAACATATCCAGCTTTTCGCTGCTCACATACTCTTCCATGGGGACGATCCCGCCCAGCGCGCTGTAGGCGGGGATCCAGCGGGAGCCGATATAGATGACGTCGGCGCTGTTGTTGGCGAGCATGTCGGTGGTGATCTTCTGATAGGCGTCGTTCCAGCCGACACTCTCGAGCTCGACCCGGATGTCGGGGTACTGCGCTTCGAACTGCTCGATCATCGCCTCGACGGGCGCCCGCAGGTTGGGCTGGTCGACGCCGGGTTGCAGGTAGCGGATTACGGTTTGCGCGCTGGCCGCCGCGCCAAGCATGAACAGCAAGCTGAAAGCCAGGGTCAAGGTTCGTTTCATTCCTGCTCCTTTCCCACGATGTGGGCTGTGTTGAGCTGCGCTTCGCTTCAGGTCGGGCCCGGGCTCATGCCCAGGAGTGACTCACCAGCCGCATCACCTCGCCTCCTGCACATCAGCAGCCGTGGTGGCTACGCTCGCCGGCAGCAACGCCGTTAGGGGGCTGAGCGAACCCGCGCTCAAGCACTGGCGGCGAGCGCGGAGGGAAAGGCTCTTATCAGGGCGCTGCTCTCCCGCTCTGGGGAGCTGCCTTGCGCCCGAAGCAGAGGGGCTTAGCCCACAACTGCTTGCTACACGAAAAGTATGTGGTCACACAGTAGACGAGGAGGGGGTCAAGCGTCAAGCTTGACCCCCTCCTCGCTCACGGGTCCCGCGGCCCGTCATAGGGTGTGCGGCGGGCTAGTCGGGGAGGCACTCCCCGGCCCTGATCCTTAGGGGGAGCACGTTCTCCCGAAAGGGCAAGGGGCAGGTCGCATGTGGCGTGTAGAAGCAGGGCGGGTGGTAGGCGCAGTTGAAGTCGAGCGTGACCCGGCCCGCCGCGTCGGGCGCCTTCATGCTCAGGAAGCGCGCCGCGCCATACGTCTCGGACCCGGCGGTCTCGTCGCGGAACACCACAAAGAAGTTCTCGCCCGACATCGTGGGCAGCAGCCGGTACTCCTCGTCGCCGATCGTGAAGACGAGCTCGCCCGGAACGGGCACGTCGCGCACCTGGCCCACGATGTTCGTCATGGGCATTTGCCGCGGCTCGGAGTAGGGGCGGTATTCACCCTGGAGGCGCCACTTTTCGTTGATCGGGTACCAGGCGGCTCCCCTGAAGTTACGGCGCAGCTCGCTGTCCAGATCGAAGGTGCGCACTGCGAAGCGGTCGAGGCGCTGTATTGCCACGAAGGAGCAACGGCCGTAGGTCACCCGTTGCGAGTTGCCGCTCCCGTCAAGCTCGAGCGGACCCGCGTGTCCGGCCAGTTCCGGGTGGGCGGCAAGCGCCTCATCGCTGGGCTCGAAGCTGAGCCGGTCACCCTCGAGGGTGACCGTTCCCGGGGACGCGTTCAGGCCGGAGCAGTCCGTTGCCGGCAGGAGGTTCTCGCCCCCCTCGAGCCAGTGGAGGCCGGTAATGGAGAGCCAGGAGTTCTGGGCCTGAAGGTTTCGTTCGTAGGCGGCGCGCCAACTTTTGATTTCGTTTTCGTAACTCATTCGCGGGGGTCCAATGCATCGCGCAGGCCGTCACCAAGTAGATTGAAGCCCAGCACGGTAAGTGAGATTGCGAGGCCGGGGAAGACCAGCAGCCAGGTCGCGTCGGGCAGGTAACGGCGACCGCGGGCAAGCATTTCGCCCCAGTCGCTCGTGGGCGGTTGAACGCCCAGGCCCAGGAAGGAGAGGCCCGACATTGCGAGGATGGCGAAGCCGATCCCCAGCGTTGCCTGTACTGTAAGCGGCCCGATCGTGGCCGGGAGGATATGGCGGAACATCGAACGCCGGTTCCCCGCGCCCAAAGCTTGCGCGGCCTGCACGAACTCCTCCTCGCGCACGCCCAGCACGACGCTTCGCACCAGGCGGGCGTACTGCGGAATGTCGACGATCGCGATCGCGATGACCGCGTTGATGAGGCCGGGCCCCAGCGCACCCACGACCGCAAGGGCGAGCAGGAGCGAGGGGAAGGCGAGCAGGACGTCCATGATGCGCATGAGGAACGAGTCGGTCCGGCCCCGGTAGAAGCCCGCGACGAGTCCGATCAGGGTACCGACCAGCAGCGCGACGGTGACGGGCACGAGGCCCGTGAAGAGGGAGACGCGGGTGCCGTAGATGACGCGGCTCAGCATCGAGCGGCCGAACTCGTCGGTTCCGAAGGGGTGTTCTGCGCCTGGTGGTTGCAGGCGGCCGCGCAGGTTCTGGGCGTCGGGCGGCACGGGCGCGAGCACCGGCGCGAAGATCGCCACCAGCACCAGAGCGAGGACGATGAAGAGCCCCACCACGGCCGCCTTGTTGCGGCGGAAGCGGCGCATGGGCGCCGAGCGCCAGGCTCTCGTGAAGGCGCTCTGGCTCGTGGCTGCTGCTGCGCTGCGATCAGTCATAACGGATCTTCGGGTTGAGAGCGGCGTAGGAGAGGTCCACCAGCAGGTTGATGAGCATGAAAATAAGGGCGATAAAGAGCACCGTTCCCTGGATGAGGGGCAGGTCGCGGGTGCGGATGGCGTCTACCAGCATGCGGCCAACGCCGGGCCAGGCGAAGATGGTTTCGGTGAGAACGGCTCCGCCCAGAAGGCCGCCAAACTGCAGACCGACCACGGTGACCACCGGCAGCAGAGCGTTGCGGAAGGCGTGGCGCAGGTGCACCCTCGTCGCCGAGGCTCCCTTCGCATGTGCCGTACGCACGTAATCCTGGCGCAGGGTCTCGATCATGCTGCTCCGCGTTATCCGCGCGATAAATGCGCTCGACGAGAAGCCGATCGCGACTGCCGGCATGACCAGGTGTTGCCAGGTGCCCATGCCCGAGGCCGGCAGCCAGCCCAGGTTGAGCGAAAAGATGATCATGAGGATGAGCCCCGACCAGAAGACGGGGATCGAGACGCCGGCAAGTGCGACGACGATCGCCGTGTAATCGATGAAGGTGCGGCGGTAGATCGCCGCGAGAATGCCGAGCGGCAGGCCAATCAGCAGAGCCACGCCCATCCCCGCGAGGGTGAGCTGCAGTGTGGCGGGCAGGCGCAGCATGATCTCGTCGATCACCTGCTGCCGCGAGCGGATGGAGGTACCCAGGTCACCCTGGAGCAGGCCGCCTATGTAGTCGGCGTACTGCACCGGCAACGGGCGGTCGAGCCCGTAGGCGGTGCGGAGCTCCTCCAGTTGTTCCGAGCCAATACCCTGGGCAGCCTCACCAATGATGGCGAGGACCGGGTCACCCGGCGTCACCCACGTCATCAGGAAGACGATGAGGGTGACGCCGAAGAGAACCGGAACCAGGCCCAGGAGGCGCCTGGCGATATAGCCGATCAATGCTTACTGGGCCAGCTGCGCTTCGCGAAGGTCGAGCATCATACAGGAGAAGCGGATGTCCTCACCCTGCAGGGTGTCGCGCTTCGCGTAGGTGGAGAGCGGGTAGTAGAGGTTCACGAGCGGCAGGTCCTGCAGCGCGCGCTCCTGAACTTCCAGGTAGGCAGCCGCGCGGGCCTCGTCGTCGGGGTTGTTGCGGCCCTCTTCGAGGAGTGCGTCTACCTCGGGGTTGCTGTAGCGCGACATGTTGTTCTGCGGGATCTCGCTGGAGTGCATGAACGCGAAGAGAGTGTAGTCGGCGTCGAGGGTGACGGTGCCCCAGGTGGTGGCGTAGAGCTCTGCCGCGTTGCTCTGGACACTCTCAACGTAGGCGGCGTACTCCTGCACGCGGATGTCGAGGTTGATGCCCACGTCGGCAAGCATCGCCTGGAGGACCTGCGCGACCGACTCGAGTTCAGGGTTCTGGTAGATGTCCAGGCGCAGGCTCAGGTCCGTGGCACCGGCTTCTTCGAGGAGCGCTTCGGCGGCTTCGGGGTCGTAGGGGTAGGGCTCGTCGAGCTCTGCCGCGAAACGGACGGTGGGCGGAATCGGGGAGACAGCAGGCAGAGCAAGCCCCCGCATGAACTCCTCGATGATCAGTTCCTTGTCGATCGCATGCGCAATAGCCTGGCGAACGCGCACGTCTTCGAGCTTCGGACTGTCAATGTTGAAGCCCAGGTGGGCGCTGCCCCAGCCGAGGAAGCTCTCGGTCTCGATACCTCCGGCCTCCTGGAGGGAGACGAAGTTGTCGGGCGGGATGCTGAAGATGATGTCGAGGCCGCCGCTGCGCAGTTCCACGATTTGCGTGCTTACCTCCGGGACGATGCGGAAGGTCACGTTGGTGATCGCCGGCTCTCCGCCCCAGTAGTTCTCGTTTGCGGTAAGGGTGATTTGCGTGCCGTCGATCCACTGCTCGAAGG
>Ga0209487_1000129_pt1 | contig 69248 bp, 53 predicted proteins | sample Poulit2012_FD_187524 | JGI IMG/M metagenome (GOLD analysis project Ga0209487, IMG submission 187524) | Agricultural soil microbial communities from Georgia to study Nitrogen management - Poultry litter 2012 (SPAdes) (version 2) | ecosystem: Environmental > Terrestrial > Soil > Agricultural land...
CCACTCCTTCAATGTACTGCTCCCTCAATATGGTGATTGAAAAACAGTACAAAATCTTACAGAGAAATCTTGGAGGGTGGGTCAAAATTAATGACCGAAACTGGATCAGTTTAATTGTCCGTTAACAACCCGACATGCAAATTTAGTTTTTAGAATTGAAAGTAGCTCATCAAAAGCAGCAAATCGATTAGCAAAAATAGAGTTGTAATTGGTTGCATCCTGCTTCCCACCCACATCTGCCGCTGCTAGGACACCACCTAAGTGTGGCTCATCAGTACTAACCAAATTACTATTTTCACTTGTTGTTGCTTCTTCTTTTTCTAAAATAGTTTGGCTACTTTTTCTTGCCCTGCGAGATTTTTCAATTCGACTAGGTCTACTAAAACTTATCCATGTCGGCTCAGCCTCTATGACTCGTGTGTCTGTGTCTATATTGGCTGTTTCCTCATCGTCCAACTGTAGATGCTCATCATCAACAACTGACTCTGTTGAAACCGCTATGTGCTGCGTACTACCATCACCTGCCTCCTTTTCCTGAAAAGAGGCATGGCTAATAGCTGTTGTGCTAGGAAGCATAGCGTTGATTTCTAAACCTACTATTTCCTCAACTAAATAATCCTTATCCTCGTTAGAAGAACGTCCTTTTACATGTAATTTCCAACCCTGCATGGGCGGAGGGTCAAAGCTAAAGCACCAGCTTTCAACGCCGTTCTTAATTTCTCTATTTTGTTGATAGTGCCTAAAAATACTTTCATACGAATCCATAACATCTTGATCCGAAAACAACCAAACCAAAAGCTGCACTACGGCCGACTGCTCTAACGCCCCTTTAGGAAACGATGAACTGGGTAAGATCCTTATCTCTAAATGATCTCGCTCAACCTCATACTGAACGTCGAACTCTTGCTGTAAAGCGGTACTGCTCAAACAGCTTCGACAGAAATAGGAGTTAATTAAAAATAATGACCGAGCTAGCTCTAACTGTGGGATGTGATAACGAGTCTTGCTATATGGTGTTTCAGCTTCGTAAATAAATGAACTCTGCGCTCCATCCTTGTTGCGTACGGAAGCAAAGGACGAGAGATTAGGAAAATCGATTATTTTGGCTCGTTGAAGATCCGATGCTTCAAACTCAATCACACGATCCGCCTTATTTATTTGCTTTGTTGTACTGTTAACCACCTTAGCTCGACTTAATAAAGGCAAATGAGTAAATCGAGTCCATTTCCGTTCTTGCATTGGATTAAACCAAACAAAAATACGCCACTCCTTATGACCCGAGTTACGGAATAAATGACCAATATGTACAACCTGCACATTGTCATTAAATGTAGCTAGCCTAACCACTCACTCTTCCCCATAAACCATTTCCAAGAATCTTTGTGCTTCCTCAGTTATCCGCTCTTTAGATAACGTTGCACTTCTTAATAATCGCCAGCGCCTAAGCTCAACATCTTCCTGTTTAAGCTTAATAAAAGCTTGGCTAATCCGTCTAATTTGATAATCTTCCACACTCTCTGAGTAACGCTTTAAGCAAAGCGCTACCAAAGGCAGTTTCTGTAGATTTTTTGCAAGAGAGGTTCCGTTAGGAGTTTGCTTTAACAGCCAGCTCGATGTCGCTCTTGGGTGATCAAGGCTACTATCTAGACGCTTTATGATTCTTAATAGTTGTCGTACAGCAATTCGATCTCTTTGGTTCCAATCAACTCTAGGGGCGGGTGCCAGACGCTCTTGTTGATGCTGTTGATTCCAGTGAACTAGCCAATCCCTGTCATGTCGGTAAAGCCAAGCGTATAGCACCCCACCCTCTAAAGACTGTCTTGCCGCCTTAATTCCTTGGTATTTATGCACTAGTTGCTGCCAGTCTTTATGCTTAACAGATAAATCTTCAGAGTTAGGTTGCACAGACTGGCTAACAGGTCTTGTCGTTATAGAGTGCTCAGTAAGAGCACTTGCCTGCTGTAGCGCTTCTATAACCGTTAGTTTTGGCAATAAGGCTTGCCACACAATACTATGCTGTAAATAACTAAAGGCTTTTCTATGCTTACGGAATATACTTTTCAGCCAACACGTGTCCTTGTTCTCTGCCAACTTTAAATCCAGTTTCTCTAGTGCCTCATCACTAAAAGTCTGCCTCACTCTCTCCGCCACCAAGTCATGACGAATGTGCTTGCTTTTGGTTAGCCCTAGATCCTGCGCTAAGCGCTGATAAAACAGCGTCCACTGCTCAAGGCTTGGGGAAAGCTCTTGCGCTCGTGGAGCATCTAACAGAGGGGCTATATAAGCAGCTAGTGCTGTTAATTGAGATAGGGAGTCTTTGGGGTAGTCTGAAAGCAGCTCAGTATGACCCAAAGCCCAAAATTGATGTCGGTGATCATCTACAGCTCTATCAAAGAAGACTAAAGCACCGTGTTTTGGACAATATGGCAAAGCGGGCAAATACCAATCTCGTTGCCAAAAGGCTTCCCCATACCTATTTAGCTGAAGAGCAACGCAATCAGGGCAGTATCTAAAGCGGTTATCGCTCTTAACTCTAGAAGCAGCGACTCCTAGCATTAAATGCACCGCACCTTGCGCTTGGTACTCCATTAACCGAATAGCTTCGTCTCGGCGCTCCTTGCCTACAAACGGAGCATATAAAGGGAATAAGGTATGCTCATAAATAAGCTGCTGAACAGCGTAACGTCCTGTTTGATGTAGATGTCTTGCTATCACACCTAAATGCGAGGGCAGACCTAAGGTAGCGACCACCTTGCGGTTGCCATACACCTCATCCAACAGCTGCTTAGGACTAACAATCCCTTGATAAACGCCTGCCCGTGCAATAGTGCTATAAATCAGCTCATTCGAGTACGGAACAGGAAAGTTTCTCATGGCTAACCTGCTTGTTTAAATAAGCTCGCCATATCCACTATTACCCCTTTCCCTTTTAACCGTTCATGCATGGTTTTTTCAGGTTGGCGTTGTGAATAGATATAACGTAAATCCGTATCAGGCAAGCTATCCCAGTCGCTGGGCTTGACTACCTTTATAGCCGAAACCTTTTTACTCTTGGAGGGCTTTTCTAGTTCTGACACTACCGTTTCGCCTTCCATCAACCACTGCAAAACAAGAGGCAGTAACTTTTGTCTTGTCATCGTTGGATTCTGGCTAAACGCTTTTTTAATAGTGGGAATTAACAGGCTTGAATCGTAATCCTCTTTCAGCATCAGATATAAATGACGCTGATCTTCGGTATCTAACTCTTGAAGGGCTTTTTCTTCTGGTGTTTGTTCTTGTATCGCTGCGATATCTAGCTGAAGTTGGATTAACCGTTTATCAATCTCGGGAACGACTAGATCAGAATAACGAGCAATGCGTTCTGGGATACCCGAGCGTAATGCCTCTAGCATGGGGTGCACAGGCTTTAACTCATCTTGATACACTTGCCGCAATAAACCAGCGGTAATACGCTCATTGCCTAAAGCTAGCGCACGGAGCTGAGCGAGTACAAAAAGTTTTACTACAATGTCCATCACTCCTTGGCTTAGCTCATACCACACATCACGGACCTCATCCGATAACAGCGCATCTTTGCGTTGTAAAAGCTGTAATTGCCAAAGATTATCCGTAAAAGCGATCCACTCTTGATTGGGCTTTCCACGTTGCGTTTGTTGTATAGGATCCCAGAATATAGCTCCAAACCCTGCCCCTCTACGTGCAGACCGCAAATCAGCCTCAAAAATCTCTCGTGCTTTAGGGGTACCAATCAACATCACTGGTACGCCAATAATATTCACCATCGTCACAAAAAAGTTCAGCATCTCTTGAGATCCACCCGAACGAGAGCGGCTTAAATGCTGAATTTCATCAATAACCAACAACCCTAAAGCATGTGCATTGGCTATTTGCGACATCAAAGCCAACATGGTTTCTATACCATGACGTTTTAAGCCATAACGACGCTCATAGTTCGAGCCCAAGGCTCGATCCAACGCTCTGAAAAAATTCAAGCAGATTTCTTTTAGCGAACCATTATGCGAGCAGTCTATTTTCAAATACACCACCTGCTCTACATTGAGTTCACGATGGTAAATCACCTGAGGATACGTGGCTAGAATACGATGAAGAGAGGTCGTCTTCCCACTACCAGAACAACCAATTAACAATAAGCTTTGTGCCGTAGATCGTGCCTCCTCAAAGCGAAATGTCTCCAACTCTCCCGTTTGAACACGCTCATAACCATTTTGTAAATGCTTTTGTAAATCTCCTGTTTTAGGATTTCTGCCTACGTAGCCACCTCGAATCATGACCGAAATACGCTCACTTAGTAGCAAATGCGTACCTAATGGCTGAAAATAGTCATCTGGAATACGACAAATGGTATGAGCTCTGATAACACGGGACTTTTGCAAGTCAGAGGAAGTAAGCTGTAAAGAGGATTTCAGTGATGCAGCACTATTCACTGACTCTTGTAATGGTGGTAAGGCCTCGATAAAAGGATTATCACGATAAGCCTCTACCCCCGTATCACGATAAACTGCTTGAATCCGGGTAGCACTCATGACTCATCCTTTTCTGGTGGATCCTGAAATAATTCAGGCACGTATGTGGGTAGGCTGTAATCTTCTTGATCATCCGCTTCCACTGCGTTGAAAGGAATAACTTTAGCCTCATCACCTGAAGAGCTTGGCTTCAAATGCTCCGCACGTTTTTTACGCTCCGAGGTCACGGCTTCTTTTTTATTAGTTTTAATCTGCTTAATGCGTGTTGATTTGGGCTCAGTAGTACTGGGCGTTAACTTATTCGCTTTCTGAATGGTTTGCTGAATAAACGCCTCAAGCTCCCTGCGTTTAGTTAACTCATCCTGCTTCGCATTGGCTTTATTGTGTTTTTCTTGTGCTTGTATATCCCAAACCTCCCAAAATGAGAGACCTTTAAACTGCCGACTACGTTCCGTCAGATTACAGCGCCAAAATACACGGCTGCCAACTTGCGGAAACAAATAAATCGTATCAACCAGCACTGGGTCATAAGCCGCTTCTAAATGTTGAGGTCTAGCTATATCAGTGCTCCGCTGCAACCAACCCTCACGCAGAATCTCTGACCCCGAGTAATACAAACCCCACAAATTAACGCCAAATGAAGAAATAGAGACCTTTCGGCGAGGCAGTAACGCTACTCGCAACTGCTCTTGCTCCACAGCCCTTAAACTACCTGTACGATGCTGCATACCCCATTGCCATAGCTGGACAGGAATAGACGGTAAATCTGTAGGAAAATCAGCATCTCGATCGTATTTATCCATCACCAGATGGTTATTTCTGAATAAGATCGTACGCAAAATAATTTGTGTGAACTCAAATACCGACAGAGATGCATCTAACCTATAGTCTGTTTCACCATGGCTTTTGATCCGACTGCCCTCTACAATGCCAGGTGCAAAGGACTTAAACTCGGCTTGTAGTGTTCTAAAAGTGCTTTCCACTATGCCTTTAGCATCGCCACGTCTAGGTGGAGCACTTTCCACTCGCACATTAAAACTAGAAACTAAGGCTTCGACCTGATGACTCATTAATTCGCCACGGTCCGCTAGCAACACATCTGGCAAACCTACACACGGCCAGTCTGAGCTACTAATCTCAATATCATGCTGGGCACAAATGGCCGTTTTGTCAGAGCAAGCATTTACAAAAGCCTGCATCGCCACCACATAAGACGGATTTTCAAAGCCGATATAAAAGCCCGTGATCATCCGACTAAACACATCAATCACAATGTAAAGCGTTGGTCTTCCTATGATTTTTTGGCGATCATGATGATCCACTAAATAAATATCAGCAATCGTGGCATCAATCTCATAACGACTCCCAGGGCCTAACGCCTGAGAAGTGGCTGTACTACTTAAGGGTCGTACGTCTTTTTTATATACCCCTGCTTTAACTCTAGACTTTAAGCGCTGAGCTTTAGGGTATTCTCGATCATAAAAATAACGAAACTGACGTAGTGTTGGGTAATCCTCTTGGGGAATGCGAGGAAAATACTGAGCAAACAAGTCCACAAATCGTCTATAGGCAACGGTGGTCTTTGTACCTTTTTGATTTAACAGGTGCTTTTCTATGGTCAACCTAAAAAGGCGTTCAATCTCGGGCGTTACCTTGGTTCCTTCACCCTTACCATATTCTCTGGCTCGGCCAATCTTTGCTGTTCCTGTCGCTGAACGTCTTTCCCCTGGTGCACCGCTGTTTTTGTAGTCAGGAATTAATGCATTAGGCGTTTGACCACGCTGCCAGTAACGGCGTAACAACTTATAAACTGTAGCCTTAGTAACCTTATGTTCTTGGACCACATGCTCAACGAGTTCGCTTCTGACTTTAGGGTCGAAACGATCCTTACTATTAATAATAGGAAGAATTTTTCGATAATCCTCCTCGCGCTTCTGGAAGCTGACAGAATCTACAGACGGCTCTTCTAAATCAAGATGTACATAAGGGTCATCAGTTCTAACTAAGCGGCCTTCATCTAAATACTGCATTAGCAACAACTCAGCCCTAGCTTGTGGAACTCCTTTATCAGCGCTTATTTGCATCCAGACAACTTGGCCATCCTCTATAGCCAAAATGCGATACGGATCATTATCAAATAGCACAACCTCATTAATTTGCCACATAGCGCAACTCCTCCATATTCACTACTTGGCTAATACAGAGATCTGCACACTTATTTGCCCTGAAAGACTTATAAATATTGAACTTAATAAAACCATTTGCGGTTAAGGCTCGTATCTCACTCAATGTTTTGCCTAACTCCAAATCATAAGCAATATCAACCTGCTTACAGACATTGATAATGTTTTCATCTCCTTTTTCTTGCAGGATATGGGCCAATGGGGATAGTTGTGCTAAAAGCTCCGCAGAAACTTCTTCTGTTTTCACTGAATAAAGCCATTCAATATTTTCTTTTACTACGGGATTTATTTCTTTATCAGTAAAAATGAACCAAGGAATTTGCTTTTGCTGCCAATAGCGACGCTCTAGTTCTAGTTTTTCTAAGGTACGCTCGTCTTGTAAGGCTGCTGCAGGTTTGACTTGAATAGCAAACTGCTCAAAAGGACCATCTTTGCAGTCCACTAAAAAATCAGTAGACATAACCTGATCTACACCACGAATAACAGGATGCTTAATACCACTATCTATTGCAATCTGCCTGGTATCACTAGGTAATAAGGGGAACTGCTCGCGTATATCTAGCACGCTGCTCTCCCACTCAAGACTGAGAAAAACAGCAAGCTCTAAGTCAGATAGCAAATGATGGACTCGTCCCGTCTTATGAGAATAAATACGGTGGGAACGACCTGAAGAAGGAACTTCTTGTACTGTTAGCCATGGAATATAGTCTTTACCATGCCCTTGGCCACGCCCCTCTTTAATACGACGGGCAATTTGCACTTCAGAAAATGAAGAGTTTGCTTTAGCCATAACAAAAGTCCAGTATGCTTTTTCACAGCATAACTGGACTGATTTCAGTTTACAACTATTCTGTCTAGTTTAAGACTTTATTGTCATAGTTTAGATCTATTTTGTTCAGTTTAAGACTTTATTGTCCGCCCACAGCTAAGTAAAAGGCTAAGAAACCTTTACTCCACAGTCACACTTTTTGCCAAATTACGCGGCTTATCTACATCCGTGCCGCGCGCAAGCGCAGTATGATAGGCCAGTAATTGCAAAGGCACCACATGCAAAATAGGGGACAACTCGGCGTAGTGCTTGGACATTTGTATGACATGCACCTGATCGCTGGGGCTGATCTGAGTCTCTGCATCCGCAAATACATACAGCTCACCACCACGGGCGCGTACCTCTTCTATATTGGCTTTGAGCTTTTCTAATAGCTCATCATTAGGGGCGACTGTCACCACCGGCATGGCCTCTGTGACCAACGCCAAGGGGCCGTGCTTGAGTTCACCGGCAGGATACCCCTCGGCATGGATATAACTAATTTCTTTGAGTTTAAGTGCACCCTCTAAGGCAATGGGATAATGCAACCCTCGCCCTAAAAATAGGGCATGCTCTTTACCTGCAAAATGATTGGCCCAGGCAATGATTTGGGGCTCTAGCGCCAAGACCGCACCCAAAGCCACGGGCAAGTGGCGTAACCGTCGCAAATGCTCAGCCAAGGCGGCCTCATCCAACCGGCCCTTTAAATCCGCCAATACCAGCGTCAACAAAAACAATGCGGTCAATTGTGTGGTAAAGGCCTTGGTCGAAGCCACACCGATTTCAACGCCAGCTTTGGTGATAAAGGCCAGTGCGCACTCTTTCACCAGGGCACTGCTGGCCACATTACAAATCGCCAACGTATGGTGCATGCCCAGACTGTGTGCATGCTTTAGCGCCGCCAGCGTATCGGCGGTTTCCCCTGATTGGGAAATCACAATCACCAAGGTGCGCGGATCGGGCACGCTATGGCGATAACGGTACTCACTGGCAATCTCCACTGCCGTTGGCAACCCAGCCATCCCCTCGAGCCAATATTTGGCTGTCATCCCAGCATAAAAACTGGTCCCGCAGGCCAGGATTAACACCCTATCGATGGCCGCAAACACTGACGCCGCCCCCGCCCCAAAAAGCTCGGGCGTGATCACATCTAAATCCTGTAAGGTATCCGCCACTGCCCGAGGCTGCTCAAAGATCTCTTTTTGCATGTAATGACGATAGGGACCCAACTCAGCCTCGACCACCGCTTGAGGCATCGGCTGCACCTCACGGTGCTGTACGGCACCATACCGATCACTGATGACAACGCCTTCGGCTTGCAAAGCCACCACATCCCCATCCTGCAGGTAAACCAACTGCTCGGCTTGGCCGGCTATTGCCAACGCATCAGAGGCCAAAAAATAACCCTGCGCGCCAATCGCCATCACCAATGGCGAACCCTCGCGGGCACCAATCAATCGACCCGGCTCTTGGTCGCACAACACCGCCAAGGCATACGCCCCCTGCAGGCGTTGGCAGGCCGCCTGCACCGCCGCGAGGATATCCCCTTCATATAGGAAATGGATTAAATGGGCCACCGCCTCAGTATCGGTCTGGCTTTCAAAGACATAGCCCTGCGCCACCAACTCGGCCCGTAATGCTTCATAGTTTTCAATAATGCCATTATGCACCAAAGCGATTTCTCGACCCTGCCCGGCCGAACAATGGGGGTGCGCATTCATGGTCGCCGGCGCCCCATGCGTGGCCCAACGCGTATGCGCAATCCCAGCAGCACCACTCAAATCTGCCTGAGCCACCGCTAAGGCCAGCTGCGCCACGCGCTCAGTACTGCGCAAACGCTGCAACCGCCCCTCTTTAAAAACCGCCACACCACAAGAGTCATAGCCCCGATACTCTAATCGGCCCAGCCCCTCGAGCAAGATGGGCACACAATTCCCCCCATCCAAACGAATGGCACCAACAATTCCACACATGCCTTTTTCCTTTTAACTCACATGCTGAGTGTAAAACTGCTCATAACGATCCAACATCTGTGTCACTCCATGCTCCTCACGTACCCAGCGATAAGCCGCCTGGACCTTTTCTTGAGTACGCTCGAGGTCGGTGAGCACCGCTTCGCAAGCATCGGCAATGGCCTGAGCATCACCGACAGGGCATAACCAGCCGCGCTCGGCGCTCACGATATCAGGAATCCCTCCAGCATCGGTGGCCACTGCCGGGACCTCATACAGAAATGCATCTAATAAACTGCTGCCCAGCGCCTCCATACGGGAGCTCAACACAAACACATCAAAAAGGCGGTACGCATCCTCGATATGGGGATTAAAGCCCATGAACCGATACACCGACTCTAGCCCTAATTCTTTGACCAACTGACGTGCCGCATCCGCTTGATCCCCTTCTGCCCCAAAGTGCAAAAAGACCAAATTGGGGTAATTTTGCTGTAACCGATGAATGGCCCTGATCAGGGTCAAAGGATCTTTTTCCCGTGTTAAGGCCGCGCACGTCCCTAACACCCGCACCCCCTCTGGTAATTGAGCGCGTATGGGCTGCATACGTTGCGGATTGGCAGCCACATAATCAATGGCTGAGGGGATCACCACGGGGTCAAAACCCAAGCTGCGCGGCGCCTGTGCGGCAGCCGCACTGATCGCAGCAAAAGCCTGTATTTGCCGCCATTTACGACGTGTTTTCCAGCGTTGCAACCATTGGATTCGATGAGAGCGATACAAAGAAAAAGCGGTCCGCCGTGTAAAAGCGATGAGCCCCTGTATGAACGGCCGCATCAGGCTCAACAAGGTCAAAGTGTTGGCCGTTTGCGCATGCCAGACATCAAAATACTTTCTATAGCGGAACAGGCAATACAGCAGATGTAAACGATTGCGCGCGGCAATGATGCGCACCTTGCCGGTATCCAAGCGATGACTCAAAGGCTCACCCGCGCGCACCACCACGGACACCTGATGGCCGCGCTCGGCCATGCCGTGCGCCATGAGCAAGGTCTGACGCTCGCCCCCGCGCCACCCTTTTTCAAAATTGAGGTATGCGATACGCATGAAAACATCCCGCTAAACAAGTATGGGGTCAGAGGCAGGATTGAGATGGCGCATGACATTGACCACCACAGAGCCCAAAGCACAAATCACCGAGACATAAATGCCCAGCATGGGCCCCCACTCACCCCCGAGGGTAAAGACAATGGCCACCAGCGCGGTACCAAAACTCTGACCATACACACGGGTAGTGGCCTGCATGCCGCCTGCTGCAGCAGCGCGGTGCCGTGGCACCCCTGCCAATAAAGCACGGTTGTTAGGCGTTTGGAACAGCCCAAAACCGGCACCTGCCGTGATCATTGAGGCCAGCACCCAACTAAAATGACTAGAGGCATCGAGAAACGTCAGCCAGCTCATCCCGATGGCCATCCCTGCGCCCCCCACAATACATATTTTAGCAATGGAGATGCGCCCCGATAAATAGCCAGACAGGGGTGCCATCAGCCCTACACCGAGGGACCACGCCCCTAAATAAAGCCCCAACTCACTGTAGCTCAGCCCCATCACCCGCTGAAAATAAAACGGCATGGAAACCAGTCCAGCCATTTGTGAGGCAAAAGAAAAAGCTGAGGCCGCCACTGCATAAGCCACCGGAGTAATGCGGAGTAAATCAACGGGCACCAGCGGCGCCACCTGACGTTTAGACCGGCGCAACAGCACCCGCGCACTCAAGCCCGCGGCAATAAAGCACACAACAGAAACCCACCAACGAGAGGCAATTAAATCCAAACCTAAAATAGACAAACCAAAGGCAGGCGCCACCAGTATCCCCGCCCACCAATCAAAGGGGCGCGTACTGCGCGTCCCAGTGGGTAAAAAACGGGCCCCCAGCACCAACACAGCAGACACGGGCACGGTAATCCAAAAGATCCAACGCCAATTACCCAACTCAAGAATAAAGGCACCAATGGAAGGTGCTAACACTGCCGTCATGGAGACCGTCATGGCATTGAGGCTCAAGCCAATACCTAACAATCGCAATGGATAAATATTGCGTACCAGCCCACCAAACAAACACATCAACATGGACGAGCCCAACCCTTGGGCAATCCGCGCCCCCAGCAACATCGGGAAATCTACTGCCATAGAAGCGCCCAACGACGCCAACATAAATAAAAAGGCACCCACAGCAAACATACGGCCCAACCCCACACGCTCGGCCATCGCCGACAAGGGCAACAAAGTCACCACAATGGTCAGGCTATAAGCGATGGTGATCCAGACCACCAAAGCAGGATTGATATGCAGCTCTTGTGCAATGGTCGGCAGAGCCACATTAGACATGCTGGCATCTAAAACCGACGCAATAATGGCCATCAAAAGGACAGCCGCCGCAGGAATCATGCGTGCGCGGGGCAGGCCATCTAGCTCATCACCAGGATCTTTGGTTGATTTCTTAGGCGCCGACTCGGCGTTTGAGGAGGAAGTGGTTGCGGTTTGGGTTGTGGCTTGAGTTGTGGTTTGACTTGATTGAGTCGTAGATGCGGCCGCGGCGCTTTGTTCAGATGGGCGCCGCACCGCCTCATCGCTGCCTGCAGCAGCTGGGGACACCTGTGCTAAGTCACGCTCTAAATCAGGCGCCCTAGACATCACAGGATCAATAGACTCGGCCCATGGTTTTGAAGCCGATGAGGATGTGTTTTCTGTACTTTTTGATTGACGATGCGTTACTGTATTTTTACTCACTAGATATTTCGTTATCCATTACTTTTTTTAGTGGGGCGCTTCCATTGTGTATATGTTTTTTGCTCGGCCCGCGATAACGTCAGCGCATTGGCAGGGGCATCGCGAGTTAAAGTGGTCCCCGCACCGATGGTCGCCCCAGCGCCCACAGTGACCGGTGCCACCAACTGCGAATCAGAACCAATAAAAGCGTCATCCTCAATCACGGTGAGGTGCTTATTAGCCCCATCGTAATTACAAGTAATGGTCCCCGCGCCGATATTGACACGTTGACCTATTTGAGCATCGCCCAAATAACTCAAATGACTGGCCTGAGCCTGTTGTTCCATACGGGTATTTTTAATTTCAACAAAGTTTCCAATCCGCACCTCAGACCCTAACTGAGTCCCCGGACGTAAACGAGCAAATGGCCCGACTTGACTGTGATCCTGAAGCAGCGCCCCATCAATATGCGTAAAGGGATGAATCACCGCACCTGCCTCGATGGTTGCATTGCGAATATAAGTATGTGGGCCCACCTGCACCCCATCGCCTAAATGCACCTCACCCTCAAACACACAGCCGACATCAATAAAGACATCCTGCCCGCAGTGCAGCTGACCACGCAAATCAAAGCGCTCAGGATCCGCCATGCTCACCCCGCTTTCTAACAAAGCCTGCGCCTGCGCTCGTTGCCAAGCACGCTCGCATTGAGCCTGCTGCACACGACTATTCACCCCGAGGGTCTCCCAGGGATGCTCGGGATGCGCCGCATAAATAGGCACCCCATCAGCCCGCGCAAAACCCACAATATCAGTCAAATAATACTCTTTTTGGGCATTGTCATTGCTCAGCCGTGCTAGCCACGATTTGAGCTCAGCCGTCGGCGCCACCAAAATACCTGTATTGACCTCATTAATGGCTAACTGCTCGGCAGAGGCATCCTTGTGCTCAACAATGGCCTCGATCTGACCTTGGGCATCACGCACAATACGACCATAACCGGTGGGGTCTGTTAATAACTCGGTTAAAATAGCCATCCCCTGCTCACTGGCCTCGAGTAACGCCTGCATCGTCCCTGACTGCACCAAAGGCACATCACCGTAGAGCACCAATGTTTTAGCCTGCGTCGAATCACCATCCAGCAACTCAGGCACTGCCTGTTGAACCGCATGGCCCGTGCCCTCTTGGGGCTCTTGGAGCACAAAATGCAAATCAGATTGATCAGCAAAACGGCTTTGCACCCGTTCGGCATCATGCCCCACCACCACAATAATACGTGCGGGATTCAATGCCCGTGCGGCCTCAATCACATGCGCCAACATGGACTGACCACCAATGGTATGTAACACCTTGGGGAGCGCGGAATTCATCCGTGTCCCTTTGCCTGCTGCCAAAACAACTACATTAAGCATAAAAAAATTACCCCATGGGCATGATTCAAACGATTTGCCCGTTAATTCGATCACATTTTAGCAGTATTTTAAACCGCTGCTGACCCCGACCCAGCATCAAGAGCTTTTTTTAGCTGCTTGAGACGTGGATTTCTTGGTCGCTTTTTTACTGCTCTTAGTTTTTTTACCCGCCGCTTTACGGGCAGAACTCTTTGCGCTGGCTTTTTTAGCTGTTTTTTTGCCTGTACTCTTTGCCGCCGTTTTTGATGCAGCGCCCTCTGCCTTGGCAGCGGACTTTTTACCTAATGTACTGTCTCCAGAAGCCCGAGGACTGTGCTCCGCATGAAACTGCTCTGCCGCACTTTGCGCCGCCTGAGTAGAAGACTGTGTCGTTTGCACCAACGTCTGGAATTGTTGTTGCATCAAATCCCACCAAGCCTGCCCCGCCTGCATGATGGACTGCTCATCCAGCCCCGTAAACGCCTCATGCCCAGCCCTCTCCGAGGCCTCATCTGTATCCGCAGACGAAGCAGCCTCTTTTGCAGACGCCGCAGAGGCATCCTGAGCCGCTGCGGGATCCGCCTCATCGGATTGAGCTGTCGCCCCTGATGAAGTACTGGAATCTGACTGAGCCGATGCTCGATCCTCATCGTCAGCAGACGATGCCGCCGCCCCCATCGCACCGCTGGGCCATTGCATTTGAGAAAACGCCTGAAAAGCGCTCAGGGTCGACCGCTGAATCTCTAATGCCTGAATGGTATTACGCAGCATAGATAAATTGAGGGACAACCAATTTTCAACCGCCTGCAGCTCGGTAATACGCTTTTCCAGCTCTTCGGTAGACTGCATCTGCAAAGGCGTCATCGACGCCAAAGGATTATTGGGCATACTGGCCCAAGCCTGCCGTAACGACTCCATACTGCTGAGCAGAGGGTTATTGTCGGTACCGATATTAAAATGTTGAAAAGGGTTTTGCGGCATGTCACCTCCTGATTAAATGTATAAAAGCGCCATCAGGCGCACACCGAGCGCAGGCACATGAGGTGGCACAACAAACTAAGCAGCCTGAGTACGGGACGCAAAACGCGCACGAATACTATCGATAATAATCAGCTGCGACTCAAGCGTAAACTCACCCGCCTGAGCCATCTCCCACCACTCAGGAACAGACACCAAGCGAATATCGCTCACCTCACCATCCTGATTGACCGGCTGCGTATCATCGGCCAACTGGCAATTGCTCACCACCACATTTTCCACCAAATACCCCTCAGGCAAACGACGATGCATACGCAGCAAAGTACGCACAGGCCCACGATCGTGCACCTGCTCAGCAGTCAACCCCGCCTCTTCCTGAGTCTCGCGCAGCAAAGTAGTCTCTAAATCCTCGCCTGCAGCGGCCAACCCCCCAACCAGCGTATCCCAAAAATTAGGATCACTATTCTTATGAGGAGCACGCTTGGCAATCCAGAGCTGATCATCCGCCCCCCAAGCATTTAAGTGCACCGCCTGAGTCAAAAAACCCAACGGCCGCATCACCCCGCGCTCAATAGCACCCACCACCTGACCCTCGCCAATCACCTCGAGTAACTCATCGCGCCAAGACTTAACCAGCCCCTGCTCATTGAGCACCTGGGCAATATGCGCCAACAGATGATCCACGCGCGGGGAAGGCTCATCAGCCCAGGCAATATGCACCGCCTCTTCGGTAATCTTGACCCCAGCGAGCTCAGCCAAACACTCTAAGGCGGCCGCACTCACCCAACCGCATAAGCGGCCACACACCGTCACAGGACGACTACCATCAGGGGGAAACTCTTGGGTCTGCGCAATGAGCGCATCATAATGGCGCTCAAACTGCGGCAATAAATTTTGAATTTGTGCTTTATCCATAATGTTATTGTAAGCCAGATTACCGTAAAGAAACTTTGTAGAATGCGAGCAAATCTACACCCATTGTAACGGTTCCTGCCAAAGACTGAATACTGGACTTTTGTGTTGCTTGAAAAGTAGCCTATGAGCGAGCTGCTGTCCCGTCATCCTGCGCTTTACTGGCGCAGTAGAGCTCACTGACTGACGGGCGAGATGCTGCCCCGTCACCCTACAGGCATCAATTTTCCTGATGTCTCGCTACGCTCGAAACATCAGCAAAACAGCTGCCTTACGGGTTCCTGAGTAGGCAGCTTTTGATACAGCGGGCTGCTTTTCCGCACTAAGCTACTTTTGATGCAGCGAGCACTTCCGAAATATTTCACGGAAAGATGCGCCATCCAAGCTTCCCCATGCTGCAAGCAACCGAGGGCACGTAAAGAGTTTGCGAGTGGGCTTCGCAGCGAGCGACAGCGAGCAAGGTCCCGAGCAAACTGCTTAACGGGCCACCCCCTTTCAGCAAAGCTCGCTGCCCATCAAAGCCGCCTGTCACATTCCGCTTCGCTGGAGCAGCAAGGCTCACTGACTGACGGGCGAGATGCTGCCCCGTCACCCTACAGGCATCAATTTTCCTGATGTCTCGCTTCGCTCAAAACATCAGCAAAACAACGGCCAATAAAAAGCCCCCAATGAGAGTCTCTCGATGGGGGCAATTGGGCGACATAATGCTGCGATTATGCAGTCGCATCAGCCTGTAAATAGTTGCGCATTTTCTTGAGCGCGGCGGCCTCAATTTGGCGGATGCGCTCGGCAGAGACGCCAAACTCATCGCCCAGTTCGTGCAAGGTTTTGGCCCGGTCATCTTGTAACCAGCGAGAGCGGATGATCTCTTGGGATCGCTCATCTAGCTGATTGATGGCCTGCTCTAAGCCGGGGCCCTGCAGTTGTATTTGTTGGGCCTGTTCGAGCATGTTGGAGGGCTCGAGTGCACCTTCGTCAGAGAGGTAGGTAGAGGGGGCAAAGTATCCCTCGTCATCATCGTCATCGCTGGGGGTTTCGAAACCTATCTCACCACCGGACATGCGTAGCTCCATCTCGCTGACATCTTCGGGGCGGACGTTGAGCTCGCGCGCGATTTTTTCTATTTCCTCGGGCTCGAGTGTTTCCATATGCTCGGGCCGTAGGCGGCGCAGATTAAAAAACAATTTACGTTGTGCTTTGGTGGTAGCAATACGCACCAAGCGCCAGTTGCGAATAATATATTCGTGGATTTCTGCCTTGATCCAGTGAATAGCGAAAGATACCAAGCGCACACCACGCGTGGGGTCAAAGCGACGTACTGCCTTCATCAGGCCGACGTTGCCCTCTTGGATGAGATCGGCATGGGGCAGTCCATAGCCGAGGTATTGTCTTGCAGTCGATACGACCAGCCGCAAGTGCGACATAATGAGACGGCGTGCAGCATCCAGATCGCCGTATTTCTGTAAACGTTCGCCTAGGTCGCGCTCTTCGTCTGCACTCAACATGGGTTGCTGATTAACAGCAGTAATGTAGGCCTCCAGCGTGCCAAGGGCACCTGGATTGGATACTGCGACGGCCAAGGACTGTGCAGGTGCGGCTACCAAGCTGTGCGAACTTTGGGTCATAGACGTTCCTTTGTTAGACAAAAAGCTCAATAAAACTCCTCGAGTTTAGATCATTTCTATTTTAGCAGTCTCTAGGCGAGAGTGCTAATCACCATATAGTCAGAGCGGTAAAAGGCAGTAAAGTTCCTCAAAAGTATTTTTTTGAAAAACTTTCTGCCTTTTTGGGTCACTCACCGGATGCCCGCTCTCGGGCGCTGGTGGATGAGCTTAAGCGCCAACAGCCTCAGGGTGAGAGCCACTGTCATCGTCTCGTTGCTTTTGCAGGAACCATATCACTGCCAGCAAGACAAGACCTACAAGACTAATGGCCAACTCAGGAATGATCAAGCATACCCCTGCAACAAACAGTATCAAGCGCTCGTAGGCACGAGAGTTGCGGATATAGAAGCCGATCATGGCACTACTGACTGCAATCATCCCGAGTATCGAGGTCACCACAGCCAATATCAATGGGATGGCGGTGACGTTATCCATCACGAGTATTGGGCTGTAAACAAAGATATACGGAATAATAAAGGCTGCGATGGCGAGTTTGACGGCGGTCACCCCACTCTTAAAGGGGTTGGCCCCGGCAATCCCAGCACCGGCATAGGCTGCTAAACATACCGGCGGTGTGATATCCGCCACAATGCCAAAGTAAAACACAAACATGTGGACAGCGATGGGGGCCAAATCAAAGCCATTAATCAAGGCCGGGGCAGCGACAGTCGCGGTCACAACGTAGTTTGCGGTGGTGGGCAAGCCCATCCCCAGTACCAAACAGGCAATCATGGTAAAGAACAATGCCAAAAACAGATGCCCGCCGGACAAGGCGATAATGCTGGCTGCAAATTTAGAGCCTAGGCCGGTCATGCTGACCACCCCGGCAATAATCCCTGCGGTAGCCACGGCAGCAATCACAGGCAGTGCCACGCGCGCGCCTTGTTCGAGTACGTAGATAATTTTGCGCAAACCCATGCGTGTTTCTGATCGCACCAGACTCACTACAAAGGCGGTAGCAATCCCGAGTATCGCCGCGCGCTGAGGGGTATACCCGATCATGACGGTACCCACAATCACTATCAGCGGCAGCAGCATGTAGCCGTACTGCTTCATGAGGTGTTTGACATTGGGCAGCTCAGAGGTGGGCAAGCCTAAAATGCGCAAACGCTTGGCCTCAAAGTGCGTCCCAATAAAAATCCCCAAGAAGTACAGCGTCGCGGGGATCACTGCGGCAGCCATGATGTAGGCATAGGAAACCCCTAAATACTCCATCATGATAAAGGCCGCGGCCCCCATGATCGGCGGCATGATCTGCCCCCCGGTCGAGGCCGAGGCCTCGGTACCGGCAGCAAACTCGGGCTTAAAACCGGCGTTTTTCATCATGGGAATCGTAAATGATCCCGAGGCAACCGTGTTACCCACTGAGCTGCCCGATACCATCCCTTGGAGGGCGCTGGCAACGACAGCGGCCTTGGCCGTGCCCCCGGTAAAACGCCCGGTCAGCCCAAAAGCCAAGTCATTAAAAAACTGCCCAATGCGGGTGTGTACCAAAATCACCCCAAAGAACAAAAACAAAAAGATGTACTTGGCAGAAATCTGCAGTGGTGTGCCAAACACCCCACTATCGCGATACCACAAGCGGGTCGCGATTTCGAAAAAGTCATAGCCCTGATGGGACAGCATGCGTGTGGGGATATGATTCCCAAACAAAGCATACGACATCATGACCAGAGCCACGATCACGATCGGCACCCCGACGGTGCGACGCGTCGCCTCGAGCAATAACAAAATACCTGCTACGGACAGCCAAGTATCTACCTCGGAATACCCCCAGGTCACCCCGCGGAGCAGATCATCAAAATAAATCACCTTGTAATAGGTGATGTACATCGAGCCGAAGGCCAACACCAAGTCATACCAAGGGACCGACTTTTGAAATAGCTGCTGGCCCTTTTTCATTGGGAACAGCAAAAAAATCAAGCCTAGCGCAGTGCCTAAATGAATAGCCCCCTGCTTTTGGGACTGTAGGGTGCCAAAATAGCCGGTATAGATATGGAAAACGGTCAGGGAAACCCCTAAAAAAGTGACCACCCATGCCCAAACGCCTATTTTTTCACGAAAGTTACTCTCTCGATCGTATTTTTGTAATAGCGCTTTGGCATCTTGTTCTGCTTGTTCTGCCTGCTCAGCCTGGGTAAGCGTGTTCTCTTTGACCATAATTACGGGTCCTCGCCTGGAGTGAATATGGTGGAACTACATGGGCTTTATTTTTATAGATAAAGTGAAAAAGGCAAAAAGGACCTAATAGGGGCCCCTTTTGCCAGCAAAAGACAATTAATTGTCGGCGATTTCATCCAGACTGCTAATGCCCGTCGCTTTACGGGTCACAATCTGTACCACTTCGGGGTATACGTGGCCGATAAAGGCGACGTTTTCTACCTTGTTACCCTCGAACTCACCCTCGCCATTAACGGCATCCAATGCGGGTACGTGAACGGTCATCCCGACGTCCATGCGACCACGGTGGATACTGGCCAAGTTTTCTAGGGAAGCCCCGGTCTCGACGTTGGTAAAGTTGCCATCGACGTGGCTATTCCAGACGTTGGCGATCTCGCCACCCAAGGGATAGTAGGTACCACCCTGGCTGCCTGTACCCAGCGTGAACTCAGATTTGCGGTCCTCAGCCGTCGCGGTGAGCTCGGCCACAGGGGCATCAATGGTCAGCCCCTGCTCTTCGTAATAACGCTTGGCACCGGGGTGAATGGGCAGCCCATCTAGGCCGTTGAGCGCATTTTCAAGCGTCATCTGAGCACCCTGAGCGTGGGTGATCTCATTGGCATTTTCTACCATGGCCTTGGCCAGCTGGTAGCCCAGCTCTTCGTCGATGGTATCGGTGTTACCGACCATCACCGCAAAGGCAGCGATAGTAGGTACGTCTGCATCTAGGAAGGGATACGCATCTTTGGAAATATCGTAACGCTGATAGCCACTGCTCTCTTCTGAGGCGGCAATCACCTCGTCAGATAGGCCCAGCATCACCACATCGCCGGTCGAGGCGTGGAGGCTCTCGATACTGCCTGCTGGGACGCCTAGGATCCCAAAGGAAATATCAATGTTGCCGTCCTGAACCAAATCTGCGGCGTTACCAAAGCCCTCTTGGAAAGCTTCGTAATCACCGTCACCAATGCCATAGGCCTCGAGAATGACGCGCGTGACCGAGTTGGTCTCACTGGCGGGTGGGCCAATGGCAATGCGTGCCGCCTCGGCACTACTAAAAATGGCAAATGTGGACGCAACGCTCGCGAGGGTAAAACGCATCAACGTCTTTTTTGCGTTCTTGACTTTCATTATCAGGTCTCCTTTAGCAAATGTTTAAACTGTTTGAATAAACATTTAGGTGAAATTGTTGGTTGTTAAAAAGGGTGCAATGGGGTCAATGGGTACATCGCCCCCACCCTAAATGATTTAATTTTTTCGAATTTGGTTTTTTGAACTGTAAATACGAAAAAAAGGATGGATTAAAGTGTTGATTAAAGTGTTAAGTTTTAACTTTTTGGTGAGTTTAACGAATAGGATTTAATTAAGTTTTTAGTATATTTTCGTAACACTAGAAAAACACAGCTAGAGTATAGGTAAACGATATTTCATCCGTCAAGATAAAACAACCCCTTTAAGTACTAATACGGATGAAGCGCTAAGCGGTTTTACCCCCCTTTAAAAGCCACGTCAAAGCCGTGCCAAAGCCCTTGCAAACGCAGCCCATAAGCACCACACAAATCACTGAAACACCGGTCTGAGGCTACGGTAGTTCGAGCTCGGTAAACAACGGCGCGTGATCAGAAATCTGGCGCCACGGATTGCCCTGCAAGACACGTGCTGTGCGCACCGCAAAGCCGCGCTGATAGATGCGATCCAGACGAAACCATGGAAACACACTGGGAAAGGTCCGCGGTGGCGGCGTGATTCTGGCCCCGCGCCCAACGCCTAGTTCGGGAATTTTATTTTGTTGGTTTGGTGTGGCAGCAGGTTGCCACCAGCGTAAAGCGCGGTGGCGGAATGTCTTTTGCACGGGTATTTGGTGTGCAAAAGAAAAGACCTCATACAGATCTAATTCGCGGATTAACACCGGGCTAAGACGATTTTGCCAGTCGTTAAAATCACCGGCAATGATCAGCGGCTCGTGAGCAGGCACGACGCTTTTAATGCGGTTGACCAAGGCTTGGGCCTGCCGCTCGCGGCCCCCGGCAAAGAGCCCCAAATGCACGACCAAACAGTGCACCTGCCGATCGTCAATCTCAACCACCGCATGCAGCAGACCGCGCTGCTCTAGGCGGTGGTCAGAAACGTCTTGGTTTTCGTATTGCAGAATAGGATAACGCGACAACAAGGCATTGCCATGGTCGGTATGTTGACGCATGGCATTACACCCATAGGCGGTATACATGCCCATCACGGCCGCTAGAGACTCGTGCTGGGCATCGAGTGTCGCCTCACGCTCGTTGCGCCCCTGTACTTCTTGGAGGAAAAGCAGGTCAGGCGCCAAATTGTACAAACTCAAACGCAGCTCATCGAGCGATTCACGTGCGCCTGTGGCAGATCGCCCCTTGTGAATGTTGTAACTAACGACGCGTATGGTCGACACCGCTCCTCCTGTTTTAACTGGGCGCCTTGTCTACCGGACGAAGCCGCAGATGCAGCTCTTGTAATTGCTTGGTGTCCACAGGTGCGGGCGCATGGGTGAGCAAACACTGGGCACGCTGCGTTTTGGGGAAGGCGATGACATCGCGAATAGAGGCGGCGTTGGCCAGTAGGGCCACTAACCGATCCAGCCCAAACGCAATCCCGCCGTGCGGGGGTGCACCGTATTGTAACGCATCCAGCAGGAAGCCAAATTTCTCTTGGGCCTGCTCGGCATCAATATTTAATGCCTCAAAGACCTGGGTCTGTATGTCGGCACGGTGGATGCGAATAGAGCCGCCACCGACCTCCCAACCATTGATCACCATATCATAGGCGCGGGCCAATGCCTTTTCTGGCTCGTTTTGCAGATAGGCCTCGTGCCCCTCTTTAGGACTGGTAAACGGATGGTGTGCGGCGACGTAACGCTTGGCCTCGGTGTCATATTCAAACATGGGGAAGTCCACCACCCACAGTGGACGCCAGCCCTCTGTAAAGAGACCATTTTCACGGCCAAACTCGCTTTGGCCCAGCTTGATACGCAACGCACCCATCGCATCGTTAACGATCTGGGTCTTGTCCGCACCAAAGAAAATCAAATCACCATCCTGCGCACCGGTGCGCTCGATGAGCTGGGTCAGCGCCTCTTCGTGGATATTTTTCACGATGGGGGACTGTAGGCCGCCAGGAATATCATCCGCCTGATTGACGCGGATATAGGCCAAACCCTTGGCCCCATAGACCCCGACAAACTTAGTATAGGCATCAATCTCACCGCGGCTCAGGGCGCAGCCATTGGGCACGCGCATCGCCACCACGCGGCTGCCCGCGTCATTGGCCGGACCGGAAAAGACCTTGAACTGCACATCGCGCATCAGGTCATCCACATCCGTCAACTCGAGCGCGACCCGCAAATCGGGACGATCGGAACCAAAACGGCGCATGGCCTCGGCCCAACTCATGGTGGGGAAAGGATCCTCGAGCTCGATGTCCTTGGCCTCGCGGAAGACCACCCGAATCATTTCCTCAAAAATAGCGCGAATCTCGTCTTCGTTTAGAAAAGAAATCTCGCAGTCAATCTGGGTAAACTCGGGCTGTCGGTCTGCGCGCAAATCCTCATCACGAAAGCATTTAGTGATTTGGTAGTAGCGATCAAAACCAGAAACCATCAACATCTGCTTAAAGAGCTGTGGTGACTGAGGCAAGGCAAAAAACTGCCCAGCATGCACTCTAGAGGGCACCAAATAGTCACGCGCCCCTTCGGGGGTGCTCTTGGTCAACATGGGGGTTTCTACATCAATAAAACCCAAATCATCCAAATAATTGCGCACGGCACGCGTCACGCGGTGACGCATCATCAGGTTGTGCTGCATATACGGACGACGCAGGTCGAGCACCCGATGGGTCAACCGTGTGGTCTCAGAGAGGTTGTCATCATCCAGTTGAAAGGCTGGCGTCAGCGAAGGATTGAGGATCTCGATCTCTTGGCACAACACCTCAACCTCACCAGAGGGCAGATCTGGATTAATGGTGCCCTCGGGGCGCTTGCGCACCACACCAGTCACACGCAAGCAAAACTCATTGCGGATGCGTTCAGCAACGGCAAAGGTGTCCTCGGACTCGGGGTCGGCCACTATCTGGGCCAAGCCCGTGCGATCACGCAAATCGATAAAAATCACACCACCGTGGTCACGACGACGGTGCACCCAACCATATAAAGTGACTGTTTGACCCAGATGCTGGGCATTAACCTCGCCGGTATAGCAGGTACGCATTGAGGTAGACTCCAAAAAATACTAATTTTTATACAAAAAACGCACTGGCCCATGGATGACAGCCTGGGTAGGCTCATGTCACTGCACCGTAGCAGCCCCCAAATCAGTAGGGGCCACTACCGTGCCGCACACCTAGACCGGCAACAAGAACATCCCCGCCGCGATCAACGTTGGGACAGCGGCAGACATCAACAAGCGCAAGGGCGAAATCGCACCATCTGGGAATGTCCCCTTGAGGATAGAAAACCCAGCCGGGTTGGGTGCGTTGGCAATCACGGTCAAGCCACCCCCGGTCACCGAACCCGCGACCAACATATAACGCCAGAGATCGCTCGTACCCTCAACCAGAGAGCCCAAATAAGTCAACGCCGCGTTATCAGTAATCGCCGTCAACGCAGTCGCCCCCCAGAAGAGGATAAACGGCGGTAACCCCCCTAACAGGCTTTGCAGCCACCACTTTTGTAGGCCGCCTAAAATCACCAAACCTGCCAAGAAAAAGCCCACCATCAAACCCTCGCGGATCAGCAGCGGGTTTTGGTGCTTGGAATAGGCATGGGCGTAGCCCACAAACATCATCAGCATGCCCAGGAACATCACGGGGTGGTGTGCGGACAGCACGATCCCGATCAAGAACACCACATGCACAAACATCACAATCGGAGGCACCGGTGGGCGCTCGCGACGCGTGCTCGGCGGCGTGCTATCGGCATCCTCTTTGAGGGCGCTGCGCACCACCAAGGTGAGCAAGGTCGCATTCACAAACACCGCGATGGCGGCGCGCCAGCCAAAATGCTGCAACATATAGAGGGTGTCCCACTCAAAAGTGGCAGCCACCATCAATACTGGTGGAGCCGCATAAGAGGTCAGCACCCCACCAATAGAAATATTGACAAACAATACACCGATCGTCAGGTATTTAAAGCCTGCACGCCCCGAATGCTGGAAATAAGCATCACGCAACAGTAAAGCAGCCAATGTCATGGCAGCTGGCTCGGTAATAAAAGACCCCAGCAGCGGCACCACCGACATAATGATGAAGTACATGCTGTACTCAGTGCGTATCGGCAATGCTCGGGCCAAAAACTTGACCACCGCAGTGACCAGCTCGAGGATAGGACGGCTGGCCGCCACCACCATAATGGCAAAAACAAAAGCCGGCTCGGTAAAATTACGCGTGTCCATGTACTCTACTGCTGTTCCAACGCCAATAAAGATGGCGATAAAACAGATCAGTACAAAGGCCCAGACCCCAAACACTGCCTCCACCTCAGAGAGCATATGCCATAGGCCTGAATGAGGACCCCCACGGTTAGCTAAACGCGCAAATACCGGAACGGAAAACGTATGAATAATTGCGATTGCAAACAGTAACGTTGCAACTAATTCCATCGTCGTTGGCATGCATCAACCTTTTTAGTTTTGATTCACGGCTACGTGGCCATAGAGAGACGAGCTAAAGGATACCAAAAAAAATAACCATGTGCTCAAATTTCGGCAATGCCTATCGGGCGACAAAGGCAGCGTTCAGTCGTTAAAATCACGCACCCTTACAGCAAAGTGCCCGATAAGGCGGCCAGCAACAACAAAACCCCCACCGTCATATTGGCCCGAAATAAGCCCAGGCCAAACTCTGGACGTTTGGGGTCAAAACGATGGATTTGCCAGGCGAAATGAACCGCAATCGCGGCCATAAAAATGAAATAGCCCACACTCAGATTCAGCGCATAGCCCGCCCAGGCCCAGAGCACCACAGTGGCCGCATAAAACCCGCCAATCCATTGTTTGCCCTGATCACCAAAGCGGATGGGCGCAGACTTGAGCCCCAGGCGGAGATCATCCTCAATATCGATATAGCCGTAAATCGCATCATAGCCAATCTGCCAGGCCACCGCCCCCAACCACATCGCAACGGCTGCCAACGGCACGGTATTTTGAGTATCTGACCAAGCCATGAGCATGCCCCAATTAAAGGCAATGCCCAGCACCGCCTGCGGCCAATGGGTAAACCGTTTACACAACGGATACACCACTACAAAGGGCAACAACGCAACCGCCAGCCAACGACTATAAGAATTAATGGCTAATAACAGCAGCCCTGCCACCACCAGTTGCGCAAAGGTGAACCACAGTGCATTTTTGAGGCTCAGCTGGCCACTGGTCAGCGGTCGAAAGCGCGTGCGCTCGACTTTGTGGTCAAAGTCTCGATCAAAAATATCATTAAAGCTGCAGCCAATGCCGCGCATCAACAACGCCCCGAGCGCAAAAATAAAGACGCGCCACACACTGGGCCAACCGCCAGCAGCCTGCACCAGTGCGGCCAGACAGGGCAATAAGGTGAGCCATGTCCCAACGGGACGGTCCAAACGACACAAACGCGCATAGGGACGCCACGACGCAGGCAGATAACGCTGCACCCAATCATCGTGGCGCATATCAGAAAGATCGGGGCGTCCTGCTGGACGCCCATGTGTGGAATCAACGGATTTATGCATCATGCACTTTAGGCACTGAGTTTAGCGACCTGTTTTGCCTGTTCACGAATCAAACGACCCAAAATAGCAATCCCCTCGCGGATGCGCTCCTCGCTGACGGTCACAAAGCTCAAACGCAAGGTATTGGGCTTGCCATCCTCGGTCGCATAAAAGGGGGTGCCGGGCACAAAAGCCACATGCTCATCAATGGCCTTGAGCAGCAACTGCTCGGCATCAATGCCCTCGGGCAACGTCACCCAAATAAACATCCCGCCCTCGGGGCGTGTCCAGACAGCCTCTTTGGGGAAATGCTCGTCCATGGCATCCAGCATGTACTGACACTGCTGCTGATACAAATCACGCACAGCAGGCAAATGTTGTTCGATAAAACCATCCTTGATGGCCTCATAGACCGCCATCTGCCCCAAGGTATTGGTATGCAAATCGGTCGCCTGCTTGATTTGGACAAGCTTATCAATGATCTCGCGCGGTGCCACGATATAGCCCAAACGCAACCCCGGTGCCAACACCTTTGAGAAAGACCCCAAATGCACAACCGAGGCCCCATGCGCACGGCCCAGACTCAATAAGGTCGGCTGAGGCTCACCGGCATAACGCAGCTCACCATAAGGATCATCCTCAATGATGAGAATATCCTCGGCAGCGCAACGCTCGACGAGCTCGCGGCGACGCTCTAGATTGAGGGTGAGGCCAGTGGGGTTATGGAAATTGGGCAATACATAAATAAACCGCGCATCCTTTGCCTTGGGCTCGGACACCTCGGCAGGTATCAACCCCGCCTCGTCTGTATTAACGGCCACATACTCGGGCTCAAACACAGAAAAAGACTGCAGCGCCCCCAAATACGTCGGGGACTCGACCAATACCTTGCTGCCAGGATCTACGAAAAGCTTGCCCAGCATATCCAGCGCCTGCTGTGACCCAGACACAATCAACACCTCGTCTGCGGACACCTCGGCACCCGGACGGCTCACGTGCGCGGCCACCCACTCGCGCAAAGGTTGATACCCCTCGGTCGGCCCATACTGCAACGCCGCCCGCCCCTGCGTGGCCAAGACACGGTCAAAAGCCTGCTGCAATTGCTCGACAGGAAAGCCCTCGGGTGATGGCAGCCCGCCAGCAAAAGAAATGACCTCAGGCCGTGTCGTCACCTTCAGGATCTCGCGAATGGCCGAACTGGTGAGCTGTAAGGCACGCTGCGAAAACTGAAAAGAAGAATGTTGAGAATCCATGATGCGATGTAGATCCTGATAAAAACGAATATTAAACCAACCCAAAACGCCCTAAGCCTGCAGTGTGTCTTGCTCGGCCTGGATGCGCTCTTGGGTACGCTTGCGAAAACGCAATGCAGCCGTATCAGAGGGCAGACTCAAACGGGCACCATGAGCATCCATCCCCTGTTGGACCGCTTCGAGTACTACCTTGTCCTCAAAGAAAGCTGCTCGTACATCCCTATTGAACTGTTGGGATACCTGCTCGTCATGAGGACTGAAATTACGCAGCTGAAACCAGAAATAACGCGTATTTTTCTCGTCTATAGGGGTCAAAAAATTGTAGGAATCCATCAAAAACACATCCGGATGAAAGGGTGGCTCATCCGTCGCTGTGCCGGCGGGGGTAAAGATTGCCCGAATCACAGCATGTGCAGGATAACGCATCTCGTATTGCTGCTTGCGATCGCAATTGCCCTTAAAACGAACAAACTGCTGATAAAAAGGCGCCACCTCGATGTCATACAACCAACGATAGGCCGTCACACCGAGCGCGTCCTCAGTCACCTCTAAGGGTACCCCTACGAGGTCATCACTGCCAAACGATGTCTGGTGCACCCAAGAAACATGTGTGGGATCGAGTAAATTATCTGTGATGTAGAGATAATTGCATGCCACATCCATCGCGTCACCGCGGTTGACCCCCCAATCGGGGTCATCCCACTGGGTGATCTCTATAATATCATTGGCATCGGCCAGCGTGGGCTCGCCCATCCAGACCCAAATCAGCCCATAGCGCTCGACGCAGGGATAATGGCGCACAACCGCGCGCGCTGGTATTTCCGCACAGGCAGGGGCGCGCACGCACTGGCCCTGCCCATTAAATGTCAGCCCATGATAACCGCACTCGACAGTGTCACCGATGAGGCGCCCCATCGATAGCGGCAACCGACGGTGTGGGCAAGAATCATGCAGCGCCACGGGCTGGCCGTCTTCTTGGCGGTACAGTACCAAATCTTGGGACAACATCCGCACCGGCAGCAACTGCCGCCCAACCTCATCAGCAATCGCTGCCACATACCACGCATTATAGATAAACATAGAGACTTACAACAAAAGAATAAAACGCTGCGGTGAACGCACCACTACACGACCTGTGCCAGAGATTGGGCAAAATAAGACACGTTTTGATTATTGAGTCCAGGCACACAGACCCGCCCAGAGGCCAATAAATAAATACCAAACTCATCGCGCAAACGATCCACCTGATCAGAGGTCAGCCCGGTATAACTAAACATACCGTTTTGCTCTAACCAATAAGAAGCATCGTACTGCGGGGCATAATGTGCCAACTGCTTGGTCACGGCCTGACGCATTTCGCGGATACGCTCGCGCATGCCAGCCACCTCGGCCTCCCATTGGGCACGCCACTCGGGGTTAGACAATACCGCCGCCACCACCTGAGCCCCATGAGCAGGCGGGTTGGAATACAAACGACGCACGATGGCCTCGAGCACCCCGCGCACATGCTGCGCGCCACTGGCGCTAGAGCACACCACAGACAACGCACCACAGCGCTCACTGTAGTAGGAAAAGTTTTTAGAAAAAGAATTGGCCACTAAAAAGGTCAACTGGGCATCGTACATGGCACGCAGCACATAGACATCCTCAGTGACCCCCTCGGCAAAACCCTGATAAGCCAAGTCGAGGAAAGGGATCAACTGACGCTCTTTGAGCACGGGGATGAGTTGTTGCCACTGCGCACGACTGAGATCCACCCCGGTGGGGTTATGACAGCAAGGGTGCAGCAGCACGATGCTGCGCGGCGGCAGTTGCATCAGATCACTGAGCATCCCCTCGAAATCGACGCGTTTGGTCGTGGCATCAAAATAACGATAGCTATGAGTACGGATGCCGCAGCCTTTGAAAATCGCCTCGTGGTTGGCCCAGTTGGGGTCGCTGACCCACAGCTCGCTCTGGGGGAAGGCCTCGTGCAGTAACTCACCCCCGACACGTAAAGCACCTGTCCCGCCCACACTCTGAATCGTGGCGATACGCCCCTCATCAACGGCCTCTTGGCCAAATAATAACGCCTGTACAGATGAGCAATAATCGGGCAAACCCGCCATGGGCAAATAGATACGGGGTTCATTGCGTTCGGCCCAAGAGCGCTCGACCGCGTGCACCACATCGAGCACAGGCACCTGCCCCTCGTCATCAAAATACAAACCAATAGAGAGGTTGATTTTTTCCTGCCGCGGATCTTCTTGAAAGGCCTGGGCTACTTTAAAAATGGGATCGCCTGCGTAGGCTTGTAAATGATTAAACATTGGTAACTGCAATTCCGTATAGAATGAGGAGAAAAAAGAAAGCCTGCGCCCCTCCTGACCGGTACACGCACTGACAGGGGCCATATCTAATCATAAAAGAACCTGCGCCGAGAAAAAAGGCCAGGTGGAAAAAAAGACCAAACAAAGGGCGCTCGCCCCTAATAGCAAGCAAAACCCAACCGCCCATGTTAGCATTTGTACGGTTAGTTGCGAATTCAAACGCGTATCATATCAACAAGCATCCATGAAGACGGCACAGACTCCCACCGATTTCTTTACCCTAGCGACCGATGCACAGCCCACCGCCCTCCAATTGACAGGTCAATGGACGCTGGCCAACTATATGTCGCTAAAACGCGCGTTGACGCAGTTTCCTGCACAACAGCGCGATGCCCTCTTGCATTTGGATTTTAGTCAGCTCAAACAGCTCGACACGGCCGGGGCCAAGCGCCTGTGCCAATTTATTGGTTTAAAACAACTGGATCAGGCCCTACAACAGGCCCAGGGGTTGTCTAAAGAACGCCTCGCACTGCTACAAACCGTGGCCGATGCCCTACGCAAAGAAGAGCCCCACGCCGCGCCCAAGCATTACAACTGGCTGAGCAGTCTACTGGTACGCATCGGGGTCGCCACCGAGCGTTTTTGGCACCACTTTTTAGATTTGGCCAGCTTTGTTGGCCTCATCCTGACCACTTGGGCCCGCAATATTTTCATCGTGCGCAACTGGCGCTTTACCTCGGTGGTGGCCCAAATCGAAGAGGTGGGCCTAAATGCTGTCCCCATCATTGCCTTGCTGACTTTTTTAGTCGGCGCAGTGGTGGCCTTTTTAGGCGCAACCATTTTAGAAACCTTTGGGGCCACCATTTACACCGTCGATCTGGTGGGCTTTTCCTTTTTACGCGAGTTTGCCGTGCTATTGACCGCCATTCTCATGGCCGGTCGCACTGCCAGTGCGTTTACCGCCCAAATTGGTTCGATGAAGGCCAACGAGGAAATTGATGCCCTACGCGCCCAAGGGTTGGATCCCATTGTCATCTTGGTGTTGCCCCGCGTCATTGCCATGCTCATATCCATGCCCCTGCTCACCTTTATCGGCATGGTCGCCGGTATCTTTGGGGGTGGGCTGGTTTGTGCTTGGGTCTTGGATATTTCCCCGACCATGTTTTTATCGGTATTCAAGAGCGACATCAGCTACACCGACTTTATCGTGGGGATGGCCAAGGCCCCGCTCTTTGCCTTTCTCATTGCCGCCATCGGCTGCCAACAGGGCCTCAAGGTCACAGGCAGCGCCCAATCCGTGGGCGAGCGCACCACCTCAGCCGTGGTGCAGTCTATCTTTATCGTGATTTTGCTCGATGCGTTTGCGGCGCTGTACTACATGGAAATGGGGTGGTAAATGAGTACACACAACACCCCCCAACCCGCCGCAACATCCACCACCGAGTCGGATACCCCCATCATTCAGATCCAAGACCTGCGCAACCAGTTTGGCAGTCATGTGGTCCACGAACACCTCGATCTCGATGTGTACAAGGGCGAAATCATCGGCTTGGTGGGGGGCTCGGGCACCGGTAAATCCGTTTTGTTGCGGACCATCTTGGGCCTGCGCCGACCCAATGCCGGCCGCATCCATGTGTTTGGACAGTCTCTCTTTGATCTCAAGGATCGCGAGCGGGCCGCCATCGAGCGCCGCTTTGGGGTATTGTTTCAACAAGGCGCGCTATTTTCCTCTCTCACCACCATAGAAAACGTCGCCATGCCGTTGATCGAGCATGCCGGTCTCAGCCATAGCGAGGCCGAGGACCTCGCCTTATTAAAAATGGTCTTGGCGGGCCTGCCCGAAAATGCAGCTAATCGCTACCCCTCTGAGCTATCTGGCGGTATGATCAAGCGCGCCGCATTGGCGCGTGCGCTGGCCTTGGATCCAGACATCCTATTTCTGGATGAGCCCACCGCAGGCTTGGATCCCATTGGGGCCAGCGAGTTTGACCAGCTCACACTCACTTTGCGCAATGCGCTGGGTTTGACCGTTTTCATCGTGACCCACGATCTGGACACGCTATACACCATCTGCGACCGCGTGGCGGTTTTGGCAGACAAACACGTCATCGTCAACGATAGTTTGGCGAATGTTGAAAAATTTGATAACCCCTGGGTACAGGAATACTTTAATGGCCCGCGCGGTCGGGCGGCTCAAAAAGCCCAGGAACGCAGGCTGGAGAGCTCTTGATATGGAACCTCGTGCACATCATCTCCTGGTTGGCCTTTTTACCCTCATTGTGGCGGTTGCCGCGGTTGTCTTTTCTCTATGGATGACCAAAGCAGGCCGTGACTCTGCTGTCAAGGAATACCAGGTCGTCTTTACAGAACCCATCAGCGGCTTGAGCCGAGGCAGCGCCGTGCAATACAACGGCATCAAGGTCGGCGAGGTCACCCTCATGGAATTAGACCCAGACAACATCGGTAGAGTGCTCGTCCACATCAACGTCCGCGAAACCCTCCCGGTCAGTGCCAGCACCCGCGCCCGACTGGCGGTCACCAGCATTACCGGTGCCGCGGTGATCGAGCTCTACGGCAGTGACCCCAGCGCCCCCCCGCTCACCGCCAGCAATGACGAGTTGCCGACCATCATGGCGACCCCCTCGTCCCTGACACAGCTCATGTCCAGTGGCGAAGACCTGATGACCAACATCACCCAGCTCATCACCAATGCCAACAATTTCCTCTCCAGTGACAATGCCGACAAGATCAGCAGCAGTCTCGCTCAGCTGGAAACACTACTAGAACAGCTCGCTCATAGCAGTGAGGGGCTACCGCAACTCATCGCCAGCTTGGATGACACCAGCGCAGAAATCCATCAGACCATGGCCACCGTGCGTCAGCTGGTGGGCGATCAAGGGGCGGGCATCCTTGAACGCGCTGACGAGGCCATGCGCAATATCGAGGAAACCACAAACACGGTTAAATCCTTGGTCGCGTCCAATGCCGATGCCATTGCTGAGGGCAGCACTGGCTTTGCCTTGCTCGAGCCCACCATGCAATCATTGCGCCAAGCCATTGAAAATATCAACTTCCTCACCGAGCGCATCAATGAAAACCCCGCTGAGTTCCTGCTCGGCAAAGACAACATCCAGGAGTTTCGCCCATGATTCGCCTTTGTCTACACGCTGTCACGCAATCAGCCCCTACACTATGGCAACGCCTGAGCATAGGCCAAGGCGCCTTGCGCGGCCTCATCATCGGACTCGGGGTGGCGTTACTCAGCGCCTGCAATATCCTGCCCGAGTCGCCTCAGCTCAATCATTACGAACTGCCCACCACGGCGCTGGAGCCCCTTGGCGAGCCGGCCCCTTATACGCTGCAACTGCTCACCCCCTATGCCAACCGCACACTCAGCACGCAGCGCATCTTGGTCAACCCCGAGGGCCACGAGCTGCGCGCCTATGATGGGGCCGCTTGGGTGGATACCGCCCCCGCATTACTGCGCGAGCGCTTTGCGCAGGCATTATTAGACACTCAGTTGGTCTATGCCATGACGTTTAGTGGTGAAAGCGGTGCTCCTGAGCTGGTCTTGCAGACCCATCTCTATCGTTTTCAGGTGCATTATGATGACGGGCAGCCGGTGGTCCATGTACAGCTCAATGCGCAGCTGATCAATCGCCAAACCGGCAAAATCCTGGCCGTCCACCCTGTTTATGTCAAACGACCCGTCGCTGATGGGGTGCAGTTAGAGCAGGTCATCCCCGTCTTTGGCCAAGCAGCCGACGACGCCAGTCGCCAGCTCACCCAATGGCTACACGAGACCTTGCAGCAACCCAATCTCTTGCACCCAACCTCATCCACCTCGGCCAAATAAGCACACCCACTCGCGTATCCGCGTGCAGGGTGTGGGGCGCAGCCTCTGCATCGGTACCTGCATCTGCACCTGCGCGTATCCGCGTGCGGGGTGTGGGGCGAGCCCCTAGTTTTTGGTCGGACGACGGCCGGTGGGCGTCAATGAAGCAAACTGCCCCTGCCAATACACCAACGGCTGTGTAGTAGGCTCAACAGGCTGATGATAAATCTCGTGCACACGCCCTAAAATCAGGGCGTGGCTATGCCGTAACAGCACCTCGTCCACATTGCATACGAGGGCGGCGGCCGCACTGCGCAAGACCCACACCCCGCTCTCGGTCTGTACCCAATCCTCGTTGCCGTAGCGCGCATCACCTTGTAATTGACCCACCCCGGCAAAACGCTCTGCCACATCTACCTGATCGACGGTCAGGACATTGACAGCAAAATGCCCACTGCGCTCTAACAACCCCCAGGTATCGGTGCTCTGATTCACACATACCAATAGTTCGGCCGGCTCGGCCGCCACCGAGGCCACTGAGGTCGCAGTCAACCCCCCGCGCTCGCCCTCATGGGTCACGGTAATCACACTCACGGCACCGGCCAGATGGCGCATGGCCTGTTTATACTCCTGCGCACTGACCACGTTATCAACCTTTTGATTCACACTGTTTACTGTCATTAATACTTCACTAAAAATATTGGAAAAATTGCGTTAAACGAACAGTTAAACGACAAGCTAGAAAGCCATCATTCATTGTTTTTTTTAATCGAGGCCTAAAGGACAAAAACAATACTACTAAAATTCCCCTGGCAACGCACTCTCGCGTCCACGCATCGGCGTGCCCCAGCGCCCCCACACACGCACGCAAACCACCTCGCAAACTACCCCGCAAAACACCCCGCATACCACCAATTTAACAAACCCCAGCCAAGACAGCACAAAAAAGCTTGACGCGCTCCGTAATTAGCCCTAAATTATACTGTATAAACATACAGTATCTGAGTGCTTATGCCGTCTATTCATCCACCCCATACACGACAGTGTCCGTCTTTGCCCGCACGCCCCCTCCAGCGCGAGCGGCTGGTCTCGGCCGTGCCCCTACACCCCTCTAAACAACAGCTGCCGCGCTATAGCAATCGCGTGTGCTGTGGGTTTCCCAGCCCGGCTCAGGATCATGTCGAGGCCCCTATCTCGCTCGATGACTTACTCGATATTCAGGCCCCTCATGTTTACATAGTGCGCGCCTCGGGCGACAGCATGATCGGCGCCGGCATCTATGACAATGACTGGCTCATCGTCGATCGTGCGCTGACCGCACGCCATGATCATATTGTCATCGCCGCCCTGCATGGCGAGCCTTTGGTGCGCCGCCTGCACCGACGGCACCACCAACTAGAATTACATGCCGAAAACCCCGCCTATTCGCCCATCACCCTCCAGCCCGAGGATGATTTTTACATCTGGGGGGTGGTGCGCCATAGCATCCGCCGCCACCAGACCTTATCCTGACGATACCTAGCGATGACGTTGTATGCCCTTTTTGATTGCAACAGCTTTTATGCCAACTGCGAGCGCCTGTTTCGCCCTGACCTACGCCATCGCCCTATTGTGGTGCTCTCCAACAATGACGGCTGTGTGATTGCACGCTGTCGGCGGGCCCGCCAGTGGGTCCAGATGGGCGCCCTCTATCACGAGGTACGCCCCCTTTTAAAACGCCAGGGGGTGGCCGTTTTTAGCAGCAACTATGCACTCTACGCCAACCTCAGTGATCGGGTGATGCGCACCCTCCAAGACAGCCTGCCCCAGGTCGAGGTCTACTCTATTGACGAGGCCTTTGCACAGCTGCACTGCAGCGATGATCCCACCGCCTTGTGCCGACAGGCGCAGCAACGGGTCTTGCAGGCCACCGGGCTACCGACCGGCGTGGGCATAGGCCCCACCAAAACCTTGGCCAAGCTGGCCAACTACGCGGCCAAGCGCTGGGCCCAGCAGACCGATGGGCTGGTCTATTTACGCCGCCCCCAACAGTGGCAATCACTCATGCAGCGCACCCCAGTCGCTGAGGTCTGGGGGGTTGGCCGTCGCCTGGCCGACCATCTGGCTGTGCTAGACATCCATACCGCCGCCGATCTGGCCCGCGCTGATGCCGAGTTTATTCGGCGTCGCTTTAACGTCACCCTCCAGAAAACGGTATTAGAATTACGCGGCACCCCTTGCCTGCATTTAGAGACACAGCCCACCGCCCGCGAGGAAATTCGCAGCAGCCGTATGTTTGGTCGCCCACAAAATGATCTGGCCGCCCTACAATCTGCCCTGGCCACCTACACCGAGCAGGCCTGCACCCGCATGCGGGCCCAAAAAAGCATCTGCAACTTTATCCGGGTCAGCCTCACCCCGCGCGCGCATCACGCCCCTCGGCAGCATTACTCTTGTGCCCTGCCGCATGCCACCGACCATACAGCCAGCATCCTCACCACCGCCCTTCAGGCCCTCAAACAGATTTGGCGGCCCAATCATTTTTATAAAAAGGTCAGCATCCACTTGGGCGGGCTCAGCCCCAAGGATCACGCCAACCTCGATCTTTTTCAGGCGGCCCATTACCAGTGCCAAGAGCCCCTCACACGCACCCTAGACCACATCAACCAGCGCTGGGGGCAGGGCACCATTCACAGCGGGCTGGCCAACTACAAGGCGGCTTGGGCCATGCGCCGCCAACACCTCAGTCCTCGCTACACCACCTCTATAGACGAGCTCTGGACAGTATTTTGTCGCTGACGGTCGCGCGCTCAGGGCCCATTTAGCCCACCACGGTGCATTTAACCCACCACAGTGCCTTTAACCCACCATGGTGAGCTCGGCCTCTGCCTTGATTTCTACCCCTTCCTCATCCACCCACCGCAAATGCAGACGGCCCGAGCGCTGTGGGATAAAACTAAACGCCAAATAAGGATTGGGGGAAATGGCAGTATCCAGCACCCACTCCATCAATAACTCATCATCAAAATAGCACTCACAATGCGTAATGATATTACGCGGCATGGGGGTGCCATCGGGCTCACGGCGCAAACCGGTTTCCATAGGATGTTGCACAATGACCTTGACCTCGACCACCTCACCGGCGGCCGGCTCGGTATTGCTCACCACCATGCGTGGCGGCCGTGATTGACGTGCAAAAGAACGTTGTGCCATTAGCTACACCCTCCCATGGTCACCATGATTTCCTGCTGAGCCTGACGGATACTGCCATCACTCATACGGGCCAGCACCAGCACCGCTTGGCTTTCAGCCAGCCGAATACGCGTTTCCACCTGAGCCATCCCCATCAATGGGGTCAACCGAAAGCGACAGACGGTGGGATAGGGGTTGGCCTCGGCCACCACCAGAATTTCTTCGCAATACAGCGAGCCATCGGCAGGCAAATCCACTGCTACCTTCAAAGGGACTGAGGTGGCATTATCCGCTACCTCAGGCAGCTCTAATACCACCCCTTCATCCTCAGGGCTTAGCCCTGTTAAAAACTCGGTCACTAATGCCTGCGCATCCTCTATAGCGGCCCCTGTGGCTGCATCCGTGGCTGCCTCTGTGGCTGCCCCTGTGGATGCCTCTGCTGAATTCGCTGCCGCCCAAACAGGACGCCAAGCGGTCCCCACCCAACTGCTCGCCCATACGGCAGCCGCGGCCCCCAAGAGCCGACGGCGCCGCACACAATTCAAAGCGCTACCCATAGCGTGTCTATCCTTTTTCCCACTTAAACTCATCATTTACAAAAAATCCCCCCACGTCGAGCGGGCCCAATCAAAGCTTTCTGCCACCAACTCTGGAAAGGGGGTATCAATATCTACCTGCGTTTGATGAATATGCCCATCGGCCCCAAAAGCGTAATCAAATTCCACCGCCACCACCTTGAGGGGATCGGGTTGAATCATCATGTAGCACAAGTTATCGGGCAAGATCGGGGTGGGCTCTTTGCCCTTGATACGATCGGCAATATAGCCCGCCGCAATATGCCCCATTTTGTTGGCCACATGCGCGCTTTTGGGATAGTGGCCAAAGGTTGGCGAGACATCACCCATACAATCCCCCACCAAATACACGCGATCATCATCCTCGGCGTGCAACAGGGTGGGATGTTGATTGCCCCACCACGCAGGGCCTGTTTCTGGGTGACGTCGAATCAAATCTGCCTGCCACACAATATCTGCCGCCTGATGCGGTGGCATCAATGCCGCATCCTCAAAATCAAAATCCCCTGCGGTGGTTGAGATGCGTTGTTTAAAAGGGTCGACCTCGCGCACCTCGGCATTGGGCACATACTGCAGCACATCGCCATACAACTCAGTAAAGGCGTCACTAAAACCACCATTGATGGGATTAATGCGGGGCTTGGGGTCCAGCACAATGACCTTGCCCGGGATATTATGGGTTTTGAAATACCAGGCAATGGTGCAGGCCCGCTCATAGGGCGAGGGTGGGCAGCGATGCGGCGGCGGGGGCAGGGTCATCACAAAGTTACCCCCCTTAAAGGCGCGCAGCTTTTTCTTTAACAGCACATGCTCATTATTGGAAATATAGGCCGCAGGGAAATGGCGACGCGTATACTCTGCGGCGCGGCTATCCTCGCCAAACCACTCCTCATAGGCATTGCGGATCCCACCCGCCAAAATCAGATAGTCATAATCCAACACCCCACGGCTGCTCTGGACTTGCCGCTGCTCTCTATCAATCGCAAACACATCGGCCTGCACCAAGGCATAGCCATAGCGATTGGCCGGGCGGTTGAGATCATGCATGATGAAATCACTGTCCACCACATCGGCCAACCACTGATTACTCATCGGACAAGACCAAAACACGGGATTGCGCTCGAGCACCACCACCTCAACCTCAGGAGCCTGCTCGCGCAAATACCGCGCGGCAGTCAATCCCCCCCAACTGCCCCCAACAATCACCACCCGTGGGTGTTGCGTGTTTTTAGGTAGGATTTTTCTTTTAATACTGACAAAAGGACTGGCCACCGCCACACGCCCTGTGGTGAGCGTTGCACCCGCTGCAGTCGCTGCCGCCGCCCCCGTGGCGGCCCATAAAAAACGACGTCGATGATGATTTTTCATAAAAATAACACCTGCGCCCCCTCCTCCATCGTGCACATATCTGCGGTATCAATACACGCAATAGCACAGCCCATGCGCAGCGGCCCGCCCGCCTACACGCGCTCCACTGCCGCACAGCCAAGCAACAGACGCGCGCATCGGCGGTGCCTAGGGCACCCCATGCAACCAACAATAGACGATAGAGATCAGGAGAAAACAACTGGCCCAACCTGGGCACGGGCAAATATAAGTATCCAATACCGCCGCTGGGGATCCGCGCCATCTGGGCAACCAAGAGACGGACCCAATCAGCACGATCAATCAACGCGACCAGTCGGCACAGCCAATCAGCATGCGCCGCGGACGCGGTGATCCCAGCTACTGACTCACAGTATAGCCTGTCTGTGATTTTGCGCCACCCCTACCGGCACGCGCCCCATGGGGCGCACGGGTGGGACGACCTGCACCTGCGCCACGAGCGCGACGGGCAGCGGGCTGATCCGCAAAACGGCGACGACGGCCACGGCCTGCTCGCTTGCGTGCGGCTTTGGGCGCAGTGGGCTGCGGCCGTTGGGTGGGCTCTAGCCCGGGCACTGTTTGCATCGGGATGGGCTGCCCCAGAAAACGCTCGATACGGCGCACCTCAGACAACTCATCCATAAACGCGAGGGTAAACGCCTGCCCATCATTGCCGGCACGACCCGTACGCCCAATACGGTGCGTATAGTCCTCGGCCTGCATGGGCAAATCATAATTAATCACATGGGTGATGCCCTGAATATCAATCCCGCGTGCGGCCACATCGGTGGCCACGAGCACCCGTGTTTGCCGGCGCTGCAGCTGGCGCAGGGTGCGGCTGCGTTGACGCTGATTCATATCCCCATGCAAGGCCGCCGAGGCAAACCCCTCTTGACTCAGACGGCGGGCCAATCGATCCGCCCCTCGCTTGGTCGCGGTAAACACCACCGCCTGATCCAGCGCCCCATCCATCAACAAATGATTGAGCAAATTGCGCTTATGGGTCGCATCATCCGCATAGAGCAGTGCCTGGCTGATATTGGCATGCTGTTGTTTGGGGGCCGACACGCGGATGACCTCGGCATCTTTCATCATGCCGCTGGCCAATTTGCCCACGGCTCCATCCAATGTGGCCGAAAACAACAACGTCTGTCGACTCTCGGGGGTCTGACCCACAATACGGCGAATATCATGGATAAAACCCATATCCAGCATGCGATCCGCCTCATCCAAGATGAGGGTCTGTACCTGTTGTAGCTGGACCCGACCAGAATTTAAATGATCCATTAAACGACCGGGGGTCGCGACCAACACATCCACCGGACGGGATAACGCCCGCAACTGATCGCGATAGGAGACCCCACCCACCACCACGGCCACATGAAAGCCGGCCTGTGCCGCCGCAAACTCTTTGGCAGCTTGGCCCACCTGCATGGCCAACTCGCGGGTAGGTGCCAGCACCAATACTGATACCGAGGCAGGCCCAGCGGCGGCAGGACGCTGACGGGCACGGCGACCACGCCCCTCGCGACCGCGCTCACCGGCATGATGATCACGTGCTCCGCGGCCCGCACGCGGCGCGCCTGCTGGAGCGGCCTCTGCGGCGGCTGGACTCGACGCTGCCGCAGCCTGCTGCCGGGCCTGCAACACACGTTGGATCGCTGGCAACATAAAGGCGGCGGTTTTGCCGCTGCCGGTTTGGGCAGAAACCATCAGATCACGACCCTGCAAGGCCTTGGGCAAGGCAGCAGTTTGTACTGGAGTGGGCGTGCGGAAACCGATTTTTTCCAGAGTGGAAAGCAAAGAAGGCGAAACGCCTAAAGACTTAAAAGACATGATTTTCCTTTGCTGCAGACGCAGCAATTGATTTATTGGCAAGCATCGGGCCGACCAATAAACCAAAAAAGCACACAAAGGAAATCGTGGCCTGGGGAGGTCAAAAAACGCGATGACATGGGTGCGACGCACTCGGTCGCACCGCAAAATTCTCGCACAGGCGACACGCAATAGCAAGAAATCACATTAAAACCACACTCAGGGGTGGCAAGCCTCGCGCGGTGGGTGCTGACTCACACCGCGCGCCTCGGGCAGCGGCCTTAGAAGGGGATATCATCCCCCATATCGGCAAAGCTATCCATGCCGCCGTCATCCCCAAAGCCCCCCGACTGTCGGGGCTGTTGACCGCCCCCCTGGCCACCGCCCTGCCCGCCCTGAGGGGCTGCACTGGGACGGGGGCTTTGATCAAAGGAGTCCCCAAAATCACCGCTGCTATCTCCACGCCCGCCCAGCATTTGCATCTGCTCGGCCACAATTTCAGTGGTATAGCGCTCGACGCCGTCCTGCCCGGTCCATTTGCGGGTACGCAAACGCCCCTCGATATAAACGGGACGCCCTTTGCGTAAATACTCGCCCGCAATTTCTGCCAAACGACCAAACATCACCACACGGTGCCATTCGGTTTCCTCGCGGCGCTCGCCCGTGTTGCGATCACGCCAATTAAACGAAGTCGCTATCGACAAATTGCACACCGCGCTGCCCTCGGCGCTGTAGCGCACCTCGGGATCGCGACCGAGATTACCCAACACAATTACCTTGTTTACAGAAGCCATAATTTTTCCTGTTTAAATAAATCGCAACCTAATATTCGCCTTTGACGCATTGACCTTTGAGGCATTGGCCTTTGAGGCATTGTACTCATAATTCTGCGCGCACCCACTCAGTATGAGCCACTGATCCTAGCCTTTTCAATGCGCCCTAAGAAAACTTGAGTGTAAGCCGACGGGTACTCAACCACCAAAGGGCGACCAAGACCACACTGATATAAAAACCACCCAGTGGACCCACCCACCGAATCATGGCTCCCCCCACCGCGGCACCAAAAAACACCCCCAGCGACTGCGCGGTGTTGTACACCCCTAGGGCCAAACCACGCTCTTGGACAGAGGCCACCCGCGATACCAATGAGGGCTGCAACGCCTCTAGGGTGTTAAATGCAGAAAAGAACAGCCACAATACCACCGCCAACCACCAAAAATGATGTTGCGCGGCAAAGAAAGCCAAGGTGGACAGCCCTAATAAGGCCACCGCCCAGCGCAGCATACGGGTATGTTGGCGACGCGACTCGATGTAAAACACCCAGCCAAACATCACCACAAAAGAGCACAGCATGACGGGCAGATATACCTTCCACAGCTGATCGGCCGACACCCCCATTTCACGTGCCAAAATCGGTGGCATGGACACAAAAAAGGTCATCAGCACCGCATGCAGCACAAACACCCCGCCATTGAGGTGCCACAACCCTGCATTGCCCATCACCGCTCGGAACGCCGAGCGATCGGCCCCCATGGCCTGCCCGCTGGGGTCAAAATCAGGGACCCCCCACACGGCCAACAGCAGGCATAAAAAGCCCAATAAGCTGATCACCCAAAACAGCCCAGAGAGCCCAAACTGCCCCACAATCACTGGGGAGATCACCAAAGACAAGGCAAAGGACAAACCAATGGACATGCCAATCATGGCCATGGCGCGGGTGCGTACCTCGGGTCGGGTGGCATCTGCCACCCAAGCGGTAATGGCTGCAGACACAGCCCCCAGCCCCTGCAAAATCCGCCCCACAATAATGCCGTCGATGGTCTGCGCCAACGCGGCCACCACCCCACCGATGATAAACACGACCAATCCTGCCACCACCACTGGCCGGCGCCCAAAACGATCCGCTGCCATCCCCAACGGAATCTGCATGATCGCCTGAGTCAGCCCATACGCCCCCAGCGCCACACCGACACGCAAGCTGTTATCCCCCCCTGGGATGCTTTGTGCCAAGACCGCAAATACCGGGGTCAACAAAAACAACCCAAACATACGGGTCGCAAAAAGCAATGCCAAACGGATGCTGGCCTTGCGCTCTATAGGTGACAGGGACAACCGCTGCTTTTTCTGTCGGCTGCCGCCTGCATTGACATCTGCTGAACTCATCAAACTCTCTTTACTCGCTCAAAAACAACTTAGGCCTTTAGTTCACATTTATCAGCCATGCGCGTTATATTAGTAGATTGACTTGAAAATGCCTAATTATGACTTAAAACATGCAAGCCATTCGCATACGCGGTGCACGTACGCACAATCTAAAAAATATCTCTGTTGATATTCCCCGCCACCAACTCATTGTGATCACCGGCCTATCGGGCTCGGGTAAATCCTCACTGGCCTTTGATACCCTCTATGCTGAGGGCCAGCGCCGCTATGTAGAAAGCCTCTCGGCCTATGCGCGGCAATTTTTACAAATCATGGACAAACCCGATGTGGACCTCATCGAGGGGTTGTCCCCGGCCATTGCCATCGAGCAAAAAACAGCAGGGCACAATCCGCGCTCAACCGTCGGCACCACCACAGAGATTCACGACTATTTACGCTTGCTCTATGCGCGGGTGGGCACCCCTTATTGTCCCACGCATCACCTGCCTTTGCAGGCTCACAATGTGAGCCAAATGGTTGATGCACTCTACGAATGGCCAGCTGAAACACGCATCGCCATCCTCGCCCCCCTCACCGATGAGATCGAGGCGGGCTACCAACATCTGCGCATTCAGCTGCAAGCACAGGGGTTTATCCGCGTACGCATCAATGGCCACATGCATTTACTCGAAGAGGATTGGGACGAGGAAGCACACCCCATCCATGAGCTACAAATAGTAGTGGATCGATTGCGCCTACGGGGCGAGCATCGCCAACGCCTCAGCGAGAGTATAGAAACCGCCCTTGATGCCGGTGGCGGACGGGTATTGCTCTTAAATATGGATGCCCCCAGCGATCATGGCAGCAGCGACAGCAATGCCCACCACAACGACGGCAGTGACAACGCGGCCACCTTGGCTTTTTCTAATCACTTTGCCTGCCCGCGTTGTGATGTGCTCTTGCATGCCCTCGAGCCCCGCCTATTTAGCTTTAATAATCCCACAGGGGCTTGCAGCACCTGCAATGGCATGGGCAAGGTCGAGCGCTTTGACCCCCAACAGGTGGTGCCCTTCCCCCATCTGGGGCTGGCCAACGGGGCCGTGTACGGCTGGGACCGACGCAATGCCTTTACGGCCAACCTACTACAAAGCCTGGCCACCCACTATGATTTTGATCTCAATACCCCCTACGAAGCACTGCCTGCCGCCCTACAGCAGGTGCTATTGCATGGTTCGGGCGCTGAGGAAATTGACTTTATCTATTTAAACGAGCAGGGCGAACATTTCACCCGTCGCCACCCCTTTGAGGGAGTGATCCCCAACCTCGAGCGTCGCTGGCGCGAGACCGAGTCCACCGCCGTTAAAGAAGAATTAAGCAAGCTGCGCCATATCGTGCACTGCCCTGCTTGTGAGGGCGCACGGTTGTGCACACAAGCCCGCCATGTCCGCATCGGCCACGAGCCAGGGCCCGGCGAAGAGCGTGGGCTGGCCATCTACGAGGTCGAGGCCCTATCGCTCACCGAGTGCTTGGCTTGGTTTGAATCGCTGCAACTACAGGGGGCCAAACGAGAAATCGCCCAAGGGCTCATCCAGGGCATCTGTGCGCGGCTATACTTTTTGGACAATGTGGGGCTGGGTTATTTGACCCTGGATCGCACGGCCAACACCCTCTCAGGGGGGGAATCTCAGCGCATCCGCTTGGCCAGTCAAATAGGTTCTGGTTTGGCAGGCGTGATGTACGTGCTGGATGAGCCCTCTATTGGCCTGCACCAACGCGATAATGATCGCCTCATTCAGACCCTGCGCAAACTACGCGATCTGGGCAATAGCATTATTGTGGTCGAGCACGACGAGGACATGATCCGCGCCGCCGATCACATCATTGATATGGGCCCCGGGGCAGGCGAGCATGGGGGCCACGTCATTGCCCAAGGCAATCCCCAGCAAATCATGGCCGAGCCGCGCTCTTTGACTGGGCAATACCTCACCGGCGCACAGCACATCGAGGCCCCCCGCCGGCGCCCAGTGATCAACAATGAGGACACGGGCACGCCCCAACTCAGCCTCTACGGCGCCCGTGGGCATAATTTAAAAAATGTAGACCTGCACCTGCCCTTGGGTCGGCTGATTTGCATCACCGGGGTCTCGGGATCAGGAAAATCCACCCTCATTAATGACACCTTGGGCAAGGCCCTGGCACGTGAACTCAACCGCGCCCACAGCCAACCCGAACCCTTTGACGAGATCCAAGGACTCGCGCATTTAGACAAACTCATCTTGGTCGATCAGAGCCCCATTGGGCGCACCCCCCGCAGTAACCCAGCCACCTATACGGGACTCTTTACCCCTATCCGCGAGCTATTTGCAGGCGTGCCCGAGGCCCGTCAGCGCGGCTACGATCCGGGGCGGTTTTCTTTTAACGTCAAGGGCGGGCGCTGTGAAACCTGTCAGGGCGATGGATTGATCAAAGTAGAAATGCATTTTCTCGCCGATGTCTATGTCCCCTGCGATAGCTGCCAGGGCCAGCGCTACAACCAAGAAACCCTGCAAATACTGTATCGGGGTAAAAACATCAGCGAGGTGCTCAACCTCACAGTTGAAGAGGCCTTGCATTATTTCGAGGCCATCCCCGCCATTGAGCGCCGTTTGCAAACCCTCAAGGAGGTCGGCCTGTCGTATATTCGACTGGGGCAAAATGCCACCACCCTCTCAGGCGGTGAGGCGCAACGCATCAAACTCGCCTTAGAGCTCTCGCGCCGCAGCACCGGACAAAGCCTGTACTTACTCGATGAGCCCACCACGGGGCTACATTTTCATGATGTTGATTTACTGCTGCAGGTCTTGCAGCAGCTGGTCGATGCTGGCAATACCGTCGTGGTCATCGAGCACAACCTAGATGTGATTAAATCTGCAGATTGGGTCATTGATCTGGGCCCCGAGGGCGGCCAAAATGGCGGGCAAATCATTGCTGCAGGCACCCCCGAGGACATCGCTCGCACCCCGCACAGCCACACCGGTCGGTATTTGGCCAAACTATTGGATGCGGGCACACCGAGCACCGCCAGTACGGCCTAAATAAATCACCGGCCCGCCGTGCTCGGCCACATAGGGCGCGTGGTTTACATTTCAAATAAAGCGCGGTGCTCACGCATGGCGTGGCGATCGGTCATCCCGGCCACATAATCAGAAATGGCACGGGCCTGCTCGGTTGGGTCCTCGCGACGATGCTCAGGGGCGAGCAAACGCGGGTCGTGGATAAAGGCCTCGAACAGCTCACGCAAAATACGCTGCGCCTTTTGTCCCATGCGCAAGACCCGATAATGGCGGTATAAATTGGCATGTAAAAAGCGTTTTAAATCATCTGCCTGGGCGCGCACCTGAGGCGAAAAAGCGGCCAAAGCCGGGGCCGCCCGCACGGCATCCGCACTGTCGGGTTGGTATTTAGCAATATTGGCCCGCGTGGTTTCCGTCAAATCGATGACCAAGGTATTAATCATGGCCCGCACCACCTCGGCCACCTGTCGCTTGGTATCCACCTGAGGCAAATGAGGGATACGCTGGCAGGCCTGCTCGTAGTGCGCAGCAAACATCTCAACCTCGAGCAACTGCTCGAGGGTGATGAGCCCCGAGCGCACCCCATCATCAATATCATGGTTGTTATAAGCAATCTCATCGGCCAGATTGGTCACCTGCGCCTCTAAAGAGGGCTGTGTCTTGTCCAGAAAACGGCGCCCCACCTCGCCTAAGCGCTCGGCGTTCTTGCGGTTGCAATGCTTGAGTATCCCCTCACGGGTTTCAAAGCATAGATTGAGCCCATCAAAATCGGCATAACGCTCTTCTAAATGGTCGACCACCCGCAGGCTCTGCAAATTGTGCTCAAAACCACCCGCATCGGGGGCCCACTGGCGCATGCAGGCATTGAGCTCTTCTTGGCCTGCGTGTCCAAAGGGGGTATGACCCAAATCATGCGCCAAGGCAATGGCCTCGATGAGATCCTCATGCAAGCCCAAATTGCGCGCCAATGCCCGTGCAATTTGCGCCACCTCGATACTATGGGTCAAACGCGTCCGGAATAAATCCCCCTCGTGATTAATAAACACCTGGGTTTTGTATTCCAGCAAGCGAAAGGCATTGCAGTGGATGATCCTATCGCGATCCCGCTGAAAAGCATTGCGCTCTTGAGGGGCAGGCTCTGGGTAGCGACGACCACGAGAGGACTCGGGATGACACGCATAAGGCGCTAACTGCATTATGGACTCTCCTGTAAGGCTCCTGACTGTCAAAAACAAATACCGAACTACAATACGATGGCGTCCTGGTGGACTTCTTAACGTAGCGGTCCTGACGTCAACAACAAATACTGATCAACAATACACTAGGCATCTGCCAATGCATCTCAGTGGCCCAACACCTGGGCCACGCGATCCATATCAACCACCTCGACCCGGGCCTGCCCGATTTCGGTCAGCACCACAAAGCGTAACTCGCCCCCCAGTGCTTTTTTATCGCTTTGCATTAGCTCATGCCAGCGTGCCAACGGCCAGCGCGGGGCCTGCACCGGGGCACCGATGGCAGCCACCAAATCGCGGGTACGCGTCACCTCCTCGGCAGATAAATAGCCTAACTCTCGGGAGAGCTCGGCGGCCATCACCATGCCACACCCCACGGCCTCGCCATGCAACCACTGGCCATAACCTAACCCAGCCTCGATGGCATGACCAAAGGTATGACCAAAATTTAAAATGGCCCGACGACCGCTCTCGCGCTCATCTTCAGAGACCACGGCCGCCTTGAGCTCGCACGAACGCTGGATGGCATAGCGTAAAGCCTGCACATCTCCAGCCAACAAGGCCTTAACATTGACACTGCACCAATGTAAAAACTCGGCATCCTCTATAAAGCCATACTTGATCACCTCGGCCAGACCAGCGGTCAGCTCACGCTTGGGCAAAGTCCCCAAGACCTGGGTATCAATCTCAACGGCGATGGGCTGATAAAAGGCCCCAATCATGTTTTTACCCCGCGGGTGGTTAATGGCTGTTTTCCCCCCTACTGAGGAGTCCACCTGCGCCAATAACGTCGTAGGCACCTGAATAAAACGAATCCCCCGCATAAAGCTAGCCGCCGCAAAACCGGCCATATCACCCACCACACCGCCCCCCAGCGCCACAATCAACGAATGACGATCAAATTGATGGGCCAACAACGCATCAAAAATCGTGTTTAAAGTGTCCCAGTGTTTGTGCTCTTCGCCATCGGGGATCAACACCACCTCCACGGCCCGCCCCGTTTGCTCTAAGGCCATCTCGACCTGGCGGCCATAAATCTCGTAAATGGTGGGGTTACTGATGACGGCAATACGGCTCACATCATCGGGCACCACACTGCCCAAATGGGCCAAACGGCCTGCACCAATATGGATTGGATAATGCCCCCCCTCAGTTTGTACAGTCACCAGCGTACTCATAGAACGACCTTTTTATGTTTTAAAAAATCCATCAACTCTTGTACCGCGCGGTGCACCGACACCGCACCTGTGGTATCAAAAATATAATCAGCCACCGACTCATACAGCGGATCGCGCTCGGCGACAAGCTCGGCAATGCGTGCCTCGGGATCCTCTGTTTGCAACAAGGGACGTGATTTATCATAGGCCAAACGACGATACAGCTCATGCGCCTGGGCGCGCAAATAGATCACCACCCCTCGCTCGGTGAGGTAACGACGGTTTTGCTCGCGTAGCACGGCCCCACCCCCCGTCGCCAAGATCACCCCGGGCTGTCGCGTACAAGCATCAAGGGCCTCGGTTTCCCGACGGCGAAACCCCTGCTCGCCCTCGATATCAAAAATCACTGCTACACTAACACCACAACGCGCTTCTAGCTCGTGGTCTAAATCAATAAACTGACGATCCAATAATCGGGCCAAATGGCGACCCAGGGTGGTTTTCCCCGCCCCCATCATCCCGACCAGAAAAATCGATGTGGGCGCATCGTCAGGGTTTACAAATTTTGATTCATTTTGGTTATCGTTTTGCATGGCTCGCAAAGAAAAACATGAGACATTTGTGTATTATCACATTAGCCGCGCAAAAACCCTATTCAACTTTGGATAAAAAGACGATAGGGCATTAAATCGTTACACTTGCATAAGTTAATATACCCATATCTTTTTCGTTTTGGGTTTAAAATCCCTCTACAATGAGCAAATCATCACGTTCCTCTGCCCAATCGATCCCAGGCTCTGGAATCGTTCATCTACTGGTTAAATTTGCTGTGCTGCTCCTAGGTTTAGGTGCCAGCGCTGCTTTGCTGCTGGCCTTGGCGCTCGCCTTGGCCTGGCCCAATCTGCCCGAGCTCAGCGCCATGACCGATTATCGTCCGCGGGTGCCCTTGCGCATTTACACCGCAGACAAGGTCCTCATCGGCGAGTTTGGCGAAGAGCGCCGCAATGTCATCCCTTTTGACGAAATCCCCGATGTCATGAAATCTGCCATCCTCGCCGCCGAGGATGACCGTTTCTACCAACACGGTGGGATCGATTTGCGCGGGGTGGCCCGTGCCGCCTTGGCCAACTTGGTCGCGGGGGCCAAGACCCAAGGGGCCAGTACCATCACCATGCAGCTCGCCCGCAACTTTTATCTTTCCTCTGAAAAAACCTACACACGTAAGTTTTACGAGCTGCTGCTGACCTTTAAGATCGAGTCGACCCTATCCAAAGACCAGATCCTCGATCTCTATATGAACCAAATCTATCTGGGCCATCGGGCTTATGGGTTTGGTGCCGCCGCACGTACTTATTTTGGTAAACCCCTCGAGGAAATCACTCTGGCCGAGGCCGCCATGCTGGCCGGTATTCCCCGTGCGCCTTCGCGGTTTAACCCCATTGCTAACTTTAATCAGGCCAAACGCCAACAGCTACACGTCCTGCGCCGGATGCTGAGCTTGGGCTATATCACCGATGAAGAGTACGAAAAGGCCGTCGACCAAGAAATTGAAATCAAATCGGCCCCTGGCTCTCCGGCAGGTGGCTATGCCATCCACGGGGAGTATGCGGCCGAGCTAGCGCGCCAACTGCTCTTTGGAGTGTATCAGGACAATATCTACAGCCGTGGTCTGAATGTCTACACCACCATCAACTCTAAAGAACAAGAGGCTGCCTACCGCAGCGTACGTGATGCGGTACTACGGTACACTCGCCGCGCCCGTTTCCCTGGGCCCGAGGGGCAGGTCGATCTCCCTGCTGATATAGAGGATGATCCCGAGGCCCTGAGCGAGGTGCTGGCTGACGTGCAACAAGAATTCCCCGACCGTGGTGATTTGCTCATCGGGTTGGTCCTCGACGCCGGGGATGATTATGTCACCGTCGCCCGCTCTCCCGAGGAAATCATTCGCATTGACGATCCCAATGCCATGAAGGTGATTTTCCGTGGCATTGGCCCCAACGCGGGGGACAAAGAGCGCATCTCACGTGGCTCTATTGTTTATATCTTTGACAATGGCGAGTACTGGGAAATCATCAACAAGCCTGCCGTCCAAGCCGCCTTTGTTGGCCTAGACCCCAACGATGGGGCCATCCGTGCGCTGGTGGGTGGGTTTCATTACTCAGATGGGAAATTTAACCGCGTCACGCAGGCCTGGCGCCAACCAGGATCGGCCTTTAAGCCCTTTGTGTATGCGGCCGCCTTGGAAAAAGGCCTCACCCCTGAGACACAGGTATCCGATCAGCCCTTTCACCTGACGGCAGCCCAGACAGGCTCTAAACCCTGGAGCCCTAAAAACTACGGGGGCAAGTACGAGCCCATGCTGACCATGCGCGAGGGGCTGTACAAGTCTAAAAACATGGTCACCATACGCATTATGCAGGCCATTGGGCCCAACTATGTGCAGGACTATGTCACCCGCTTTGGCTTTGACAAAGAGCGCCAGCCAGCCATCCTGCCCACGGCCCTAGGGGCCGGCGGGGTCACGCCCTTGCAGCTGGCAGTAGGCTTTGGGGTCTTTGCCAATGGCGGCTACCGCGTCAATCCCTATTTAATTGATTACGTCACCGACAGCGCTGGCGAGGTCATCATGCGTGCCAAGCCCGTCGTGGCGGGCGATGCCAAGGCCCGCGCCATCGATCCCCGTACTGTGTACGTGATGGATGAGCTACTGCGCGGCGTGGCGACCTATGGGACAGGGGCCCGTGCCTCGTCCAACCTCCAGCGCAATGACATTGGCGGCAAAACCGGGACCACCAACGACTCACACGATGCTTGGTTTGCCGGCTATGGCCCCGACACCGTGGGGGTGGCCTGGATGGGCTATGATCGCCCCCGCTCCTTGGGTCAGGGCGAAACCGGTGGGGGCGTGGCCCTGCCCATTTGGATCGACTACATGCGTACCGCCTTGGATGGCGTCCCGCAAAAAGAGCCCGGCCCACTTCCTGATGGGCTAGAGCGTATCGACGGCAATTATTATTTTGCCGAATTCCCGCCCGGCTCGGCCATCGCCCGCGTTGGGCTGCCCTCGCCCTATGACGAGGTCTACCAACCCGGTGCCGAGGACGACGAAGACGACGGCATCAGCCAATTGCTGCGCTCATTAGATGAGGATAACGACAGCGACACGGGCGCCGAGACCCGTCCCGTCGACCCCGACCCAGAGTCCACCCCTGGCTTGATTCCTTTTTAATTAACCCTTAACCCATTACAGGCATCATGAACTCCAGGCACTCCTCTCGGCGCAGGCACAGTGGCCGCTCGGCCCGCCTGCGTCCCGTGGCTATTTTGGCAGCGGCAGCCCTGCTTGCCCTATCGGGCTGCGGCTACAAAGGGCCCCTGACCCTGCCGCCCAATGACTTTGCCCAATCGACTCAACACCATACCTAACGCTTCACCTCAGCCATGAATAAAAGTACCGTTGCTCCTCATTTCCAATTTCGGGACGGCATCCTACATGCCGAAGATTGCTCTTTAAAGAAACTGGCCGAACAATACGGCACCCCGCTCTATGTGTATTCGCGTGCGGCCATTAATCAGGCCTACCAAAAATACATGCAAGCCGCCCCAGATCGTGAGGTATTGGTGTGCTATGGCATGAAGGCCAATTCCAACCTGGCCGTCCTCCAAGAGTTTGCCCGCCTTGGGGCTGGCTTTGATATTGTTTCAGGGGGTGAGCTGGCCCGCGTACTCGCTGCTGGCGGGGATCCCACCAAAGTCGTCTTTTCCGGGGTTGGCAAGCACGCCTGGGAAATAGAGGCTGCCTTGGATGCGGGCATTAAATGTTTTAACGTCGAGTCTATTGGTGAGCTCGAGCGCATCGCTGCCATCGCCGCAGAAAAAAAGATCATCGCCCCCATTGCCCTGCGGGTCAATCCTGACGTCGATGCCCGCACCCACCCGTATATATCCACAGGCCTCAAGGACAATAAATTTGGCATCGACATTGATCAGGCCCCAGAGATCTATGCCCAGGCCTTGAGCTACTCATATTTAAAAATCGTTGGTGTGGACTGCCATATTGGCTCACAAATCACAGAGATCAGCCCCTATCTCGATGCCCTGCAAAAACTCATCCGGTTGATCCACCACCTAGAAGATAATGGCATCGCCATCCATCATCTGGATATCGGTGGGGGGCTGGGCATCCGCTACACCGACGAAACCCCGGCCACCCCGCAAATGCTGCTCGAGCCTGTATTTGCAGCCCTAGACAAGGCCGGCCTGAGCCATTTGCAACTCGTACTCGAGCCGGGCCGCTCGTTGGTCGGCAATGCGGGGATACTGCTCACCCGGGTGGAATACCTAAAACACACCGAGCATAAAAACTTTGCCATCGTCGATGCCGCCATGAACGACCTCATTCGTCCTACCCTGTACGATGCCTGGCACGATGTTGAAATGGTCCGACTGCCCTGCGCCGACCCAGAAAACGCCCTGCGGCCCCGCCCCGAGCAGGTGTATGACATCGTTGGCCCCATCTGCGAAAGCGGCGACTGGTTGGCCAAGGATCGCCGCTTGGCCCTGGCCCCAGACAGCCTGCTCGCCATCATGTCCGCCGGTGCCTACGCCTTTACCATGTCGAGCCAATACAACACGCGGCCACGACCTGCCGAGGTGATGGTGGATGGCGATCAGAGCCACCTCATCCGCCGCCGTGAAACCGTCCAAGAACTGTTTGCGCACGAGCAATTACTGCCTTAGACAGGGCCATCAAGAGTAGGTTTTTTTAAAAACATCCCTTTAAAAACAGTTTGTTGCATAAGATGTGAAGCTAATTTGATAAAAGTGTGAATAAAGCTACATAATTTAAGTTATTCCACTGTTCTGATTAGGCGCAGTCAACGCACAATAAATAGTTGGTTGCACACTCTTTCACACACGAGGGTCCCATGGCCCACTGCACATGCTCAAAAGGGTATTAAACTATAGCGCCTACATCTTGGCGGTCATCATCATTGCATTTTTTGCAGTGGAACTACTGACGCGGCCTTTGCTCCGCGGACCTTTGGTCTCAACCTATCAGGCCTGGATCGAGGGCGGCGTCTTTATATTGGCCATGGCAGTCGTGCTGATGGCGGTCTTTGCTCGGCAAATGGCCTACCTACTGGTGGCCGCTCTGATCTTGTGCCAAAGTTATTTTGGGGCGGGTTTATTGGGCTGGCAAATCATGCAGCCCCACCTCCTGATCCGCCATATTCCTGCATCCCTCATCGAGCAATGGTTGCTGGGTGCCACCCTCTTTCTGGTGGTCCATGCCTTTTTCAGGTTGCGGCTCCTGTCCTTTGCCTACCTCATCCCCCTGCAGCGCTTTTTGTATTACGGTGCCTGGCTGTGGCTACCCTTGGCCCTATTGCTGCCCCCGACGTGGTTTTGGCTGGTCCTGAGCCTTTATTTACCGTTTTATCTGGGCGGTCTGTGTCTGAGCCTCATCGCCCGTGAATGGGTGCACCAGGTCTATGCCCCGCTGGTCCCCTTTGCCTATACCACCCCCATACAGCTGACCACAGTGGCCGTTAGCCTCGCCGTATGGGCCGCTTGGCGGTGGCATATCATGCCCGAATTTATGCCCGCCTTTGGGACTTTTATCCTGCTAGGGGTGGCCAATCTAGGCGCCCTGCTGGCCGTGCTGGAAAATCTGCTCTATCAAAAACAAGCCACCCTGCAACAACACAACGAGCTTGAACAATATAAACAGCTCTCACCCTTTGGGCTGGTGCATATCGATCATGATGACAACATCATCTACTGCAATGACCTCTTTGAGCAATGGATTAGCAGCTATCAACTCCCCACCCCTATCAAACACTGGTCGCAGTATTTTCCGCGCCTCGAACGACGCACCGTGTTTAATAACACCCGCAACAACCAACCCACCGAGGTCAAACTCAAGCAACTCTCTATCGAGCTGCCCGAAGGGCTCAGCGCCTCATTTTGTCTCTTTGGTTTTGCAGAAAAAAACCACACCATCCTGTACTTGGTCCCCACCAATGCCCATTTGGCACTGACCCTGGCCACCAAACTCAGCAATACCCTGGCACAGCATCTATACACCAGCCAAGGACTCGAAGAAGTGTTTAACCGTGTTGAGGACGGCACCCACAACAGCGCCTTGCCCAACTTTATGGCCTTTTTAAAAATCCACACCCCGCATGCCTCACGCGGCGAGCCCCATGACTACAGCGTCCCCCTGAGCGAGGCCCTACACCGCCACCTGCACAAACACACCCGCACCCCTTTTTATATTGGCAAACTATCGGGCCAAGAGTTTGTGCTCATCCTGACCCGATTTTCAGCCGAGCGCCTCAATCGCTGGCTATTGCATTTTCTCAATCACCTACAAAAAGAGGTGTTCACTCATTTTAATTATGGGCAGCCGAGCACCCGCTGCCACGCCGGGGTGGTGGAATTAGGGACCGCACTCAATTATCAGGATTCATTAGCCGTTGCCCGCAGCGCCTGTGATTGCGCCATCAATCAAAATGAACACGCCATTTTATACCGCCAAAACACGCCCGAATTACAGATGCAAACCGACCAATTGAAATTCTTTGAGCAACTCAGACAGGGCACTCCGCGGGGGTTGTTTTTATTGATGCAACCGATTATCAGCCTCAATGCACCGGGTGGCAGCTATCACGTCGAGGTATTACTGCGGTTTAAAAATGAAAAAGACGAACTGCTGCCCACCAACGTGCTCATTAATTTGGCCGCGCAAAATGGCTCTATCACGGCCATCGACAAGTGGGTCTTTCGCACCACCTTGGAGTGGCTCGGGCAAAATCACGAAGAACTGCATCACATCGACTGGGTCAATCTAAACCTCAGTGCGGTGTCATTGAATAGCCCCGAATTTATTGCGGATCTCATCGTGCTCTTAAAGGGCTATGGCCCCATCCTGTCTAAGCTGTGCATCGAAATTACCGAGAGTATGGCCGTCCATGATCTGGCCTATGCGCGCGATCTCATGCACACCCTGCAACGCATGGGCATCCGCATTGCGCTGGATGATTTTGGGGCAGGCTACACCTCGTTTTCTTATCTGCGTGAACTGCCCGCCAATGCCCTGAAAATCGACGGCAGCCTCATCAAAGACATGCTCCAAACCCCCAACAATACCGCCATCGTGCGCACCATCGTGGAACTGGCACAAAATCTAGGGATGGAAAGCGTTGCCGAGTGGGTGGAAGACATCGACACCCTACTGGCATTGAAAGAGATAGGCGTGGATTATGTGCAGGGCTTTGCCATCTCGAAGGCCATCAACCCGGCACGGATACTGGATCACCGAGAGATTTACACCCTCATCCCCGATCCAGTCACCGTGCGTTATTTACAATAAGCCATCCATACAGACAGCGTGGGCTTAGAGCTCACCATAAGAGTGCAATCCGGACAGGAACATATTGACCCCCAGGAAAGCAAAGCTGGTGATCACCAACCCGGTCAACGCCCAATAGGCACTGATGGTGCCCCGCAACCCTTTCATAAAGCGCAGGTGCAACCAAGCCGCGTAGTTTAACCACACGATCAGGGCCCAGGTCTCTTTGGGGTCCCACTGCCAATAAGCCCCCCAAGCATCGGCTGCCCACAATGCCCCCAATACAGTGGCAATGGTGAAAAAGGCAAAGCCCACAGCAATGGCGCGATACATAATATCGTCAAGGATTTCCAAACTGGGCAAGTGACGCCCGATCGGACCGCGGAATGCCAAAATAGTCCCCACAATCAAAATACTGAGACCAAAGTACAGCATCCACGTCATTGAGAGCTCAGGAGAGCCAAAAAGGAAAGGCTCAGCACATAAAATCACCCCAAGCAAGAACAAGGGGGTGAGCTTGCCCCATGAGCGCGTTTCACTGTTTTCCTTGACCAGATAGGCAAAGCCCACCATGGCTGCCAACGCAAAGGTGCCGTAGCCGATAAAGTTAGCAGGCACGTGCAGCTTCATCCACCAGCTCTTGAGCGCAGGCACCAAGGGCTGAATCTCGTGGGCCCCGCGATCAAAGGAATACCACAACAAGAACACCACCACCGAGCTGATCACCAGCAGCACAAAACCGCCTAAGGCACGGGTGGCATAACGACGCTCGTAATACAAATAAAACAACGCCGTCATCAGGGCCAGCATCACAAACACCTCGTAGAGGTTACTGACCGGGATATGCCCAATATCAGGACCTAATAAATGCCCCTCGCGCCAGCGCACCAACAGGCCAATGACCCCAAAGTACACGGCCGCCCATGTCAGGCCCGTGCCCAACCAAGCCGCGGTGGGACTGGCCAGACCCACCCAGTAGGCCGCCGTTGCCAGCAAAAAGAGGGCACACATCCATAAAATGGCCGACTGCGATGAGATCAGATATTTGAGGAAAAACACCTCGTCGGCACGGCCGATATCCCCTACGCTGAGCTGCCCCGTGGGGCTGTACAGCCAAATAGCGAACACGGCCACCATACAGGACACAATCGTCACCGAACGCAAAGGACGCCACAGCCAGCCCATCCAGGCCAATAGCGGCACAATGCCGAGCAAAATGCCCTGCTCATACACATCCATACGGTCGTGATAAGCATACAAACAGTAGGCAGCGGCCACACTCAAGACCACAAAATACAAAAGATCAGACCAGTCTGGACGACCACGTACCCCACGGCGGTCCCCGCTAGGGGCCATCGGGTCATCCCAATCAGGCATGGTCGTAGAGGCTACATCGGTCATATGCTCACCTTTAGGTCGCTAAACGTTGAAAATCTTTTTGAAAGCGCTCGAACTCCTGACGGAAGTCGAGATTTCGGCGCTGGGAAGTCATCGCCGCGGTCATCAAGGTCCCGTGGCTATCGGGGCGTATCCATACCCAGACACGACGGTCACGGACATAAATCATCACAAAAACGCCCACAATCAAAAACAGGCAGCCCAAATACACGATCAACATCCCTGGACTGCGAGAAACCTGAAACACAGAGGCCTGCACATGATCAAAGTTTTGCAAAGCAAACACTGCAGGGGCCGGATAGCTGGCCAAATTGGCCACCGCCAGCACACTCAAGCGAATCCACTCTTGTTCGCGCTCGCCATTGTCGCCAGTGTAATCCACCACGGGCTCATCATTATTTTCCCGTAATAAATCCCGTAGCTCAATGAGCGTGAGCTGCAACATCGGAATGGTAAATGAGGCGATGCGCTCGCGCTCGTCCTCGGGGACATGGTCTAACAACCCACCCAACCCCTGATCGGCGAACCGCAGCAAGGCATTATAAGCCGCATCCTCAATGATTTGCGCCTGATTACCCGCGGCATTAGACTGTGAAAAACGCTGTGCGGCCTCGCGAATCAGGTCCCGATCCTCTATCGCGGCATATAAACGCATGAACTCATCCATGCGGCTTTGGCCATCGGCCGGTATCCGCACATAACGCAGCGGCTCGGACTCGTCACGGCGCATCCCCACCAGAAACACGGGGAAATCGTCGAGCACCACAGGCGCCATATAATTGACGTACTCAAATGACTGCCCATCGGCCCCAATCAAACGATAATGCACACTGGGCCCGACATTGGTGAGATTGCTATCGCGCTTGCTCGCGGCACTGCCCGTGACCTCGGCCACATGATCCAGCCACGCCTTGGGCTGAGGCACGCCCGAGCTTAAATCCTCGACATTAATCACCCGCAACTCGGTCGGCTGTATCGACACCGTGGGACTGTCGGGTAAAAAGTCCATGGTCACCGACTGGCTATTGCCCACCTCGGCACTGACCGCACGGGGCGTATAATCACCCCCGCGGAGCGGATACATCTGTAGATTGAGCTGACTGCCGCCATCATCAAAACCCGATTGATAGATGGTGACCCCCTTGTAGCGCAGGGGCTCATTGACCTCGATGAGCTGCTTAAAGCTTTCCTGGGTCTCGGGGTCGGTCACCTTGACGTAGCTCTTATAGCTGCTGGGCATCCCCGTGGAGTAATAATCGATGAGAAACTCTTCGAGCTCAACCGTAAAGGGGATCGGCTGTAACAACACCCCCTCTTGGTAGGGGATGATGGCATTGGCCGTGCGCGCCCCCTCGGGCAACAGCATATTGCCCCGGAAACTGGGGTTTGCGATAGACAACCGCCCTGCATCAGGGACCTCGGACATAAACATATTTTCGGTGACGGGGTGCTTATCACCTAACCAGACCTGCAAACGGACCGGCAAATCACTATCCAGCAACCCGCCCACACAAATGATGACGATCGCCGCGTGACCAAACACATAGCCCAAACGATTGGCGCCCCCTTTTTTAGCCGCCACTAAATAGCTATCGCCCTCATCCTCGCGAACCTTAAAGGCATACCCACGCTTTTTTAGCCAGCTGGTCACGGGGGGTACCAGCTCGCCGGGGGCCGCGTCATTTTGGATTTCAAAACGATTGGGAAAAGCCCGCAAACTACTGCCGCGCACATACTCTCTAAAATTGGTGACCTCGCGCAGCATTTTAGGGGTATGCCGAATCAGACACAGGGTGGTTGACACCACCAAAAAGCCCATCGTGGTCAGAAACCACCAGCTGTTATAGACATTCCAGATAGAAAAAACATCAAACACCCCCACCCAAAACAACCCAAATTGGTTGATATAAGTATTGGGCAACTCGTTTTGCGGCAACACCGTGCCAATAACGCTTGCAATACAGATAAAAACCAATAGGCTAATCGCAAAACGCATTGAGCCCAAGAGCTCAAAGATCTCTGCAAAGCCGACGCGACGCTCAACAGTTTTAAATGACACGGTACTTTAAAAACGGAAAAATGGATGGGGATAGCAAAAAAACTTGAGATTACTCAACTTGGTATAGAGTACTTTAAATGGAATAAGTTCAATTGCTGCAGATCAAACCCCGCCATATCAGGGGATAGAAAGGGGGCCCGCAGGTAGAAAAAGCACCCAGCGGTATTATTTAGAGTAAAGCAATATCAATGCCAGAGAAATCAAACCCACCAAGAAACTATGGTCATCACCCTCAACTGCTGGCCTGAATATCGCCAAGCCCCTTGAACCTTGTGCCGACGCACAACGCCAAGGGGCCTGTCTATATCGTAATGCTAATGATGACGGCTAACCGCCTAATCGCGTGCAGTGGCTAGGAACCTAGCGCAAGCCAGCTGCATAATCAGCGATGGCATCGATGTCCTTGTCCTGCATACGGCTGGCAATGGCTGCCATGATGTCGTCCTGACGCTCGCCATCACGGAACAAACGCAATTGCTCGGCTAAATAAGCAGGATACTGCCCGCGCAAGCGGGGAAACTCACCAGGGATCCCAGCCCCATTGGGGGCGTGACAGGCAGCACAAGCGGCCACATTGCGATCAGGAATCCCCCCGCGCCAGATTTGCTGGGCATGCTCGAGGGTGTCCTCATTGCTGGACTTGGGTGTGGTCTCGGCATCGAGCTCTTGGAGGCTGACATAAAAAGCCACATCACGGATTTCCTCATCCGTCATTTGAGCCACGATCGGCGCCATGACCGCAGGATTGCCCCCCTCGCCCAAACGTTTGGCGGGCTTGTCGTCATCGGGGCGGAAGTCGTTCATCTGTTTGACCAGATACTCAAAGGGTTGCTCGGCCAAATTAGGATATGTTTCCAGCACGCTGTTGCCCTCGGCGCCGTGACAGGTCACACAGGCCAACACGCCGCGTGACGGATCACCCTGGAGGTAGATTTGCTCACCCTTCTCGGCATCGGGACGAGAAAGATCCACAGCATGACTGGTAGCAAACCCCATGCTGCCAAGAATTAAACCACTGGTTAAGAGTATTTTTTTAAGCACGCGCTTCATGGAGACCTCGACGATCTTCTTGAATTATCGGTGAGAGACCGGGGAAAACAATGGCTAACTACGCTAACCACTACGACAAATAAGTCCTAACAGTTTCGCTAGGCAGATTCAAAGATTATGATTATACAATAGTTAGAATAAATTAAATGGGAATCTGATTATAATGTCTATCCTATATCGTGCCCGCTTTGAAACCTCGGCGGCGCAGCTGCAGCAGCTACCGCCTGTCGGTCCGCCCGAGGTCTGCTTTGTCGGCCGCTCAAATGTCGGCAAGTCCTCAGCCATCAATGTGCTGACCAACCAACGCCGACTTGCTCACGCCAGTAAAACCCCGGGGCGCACCCGACTGATCAACTTCTTTGGCATCCCTGATCCCATTGAAAAAGACGAGTCTCTAGGGTACTTGGTGGATCTGCCCGGCTATGGCTATGCTGCGGTAGATAAACAACAAAAGCAGCAGTGGGACGAACTCATCAGCGGCTATTTACAACAGCGCCCCAGTATCGCCGGCATTGTTTTGCTGATCGATATACGCCGCGGGCTCACCGCACTTGATACACAATTAGCGCAGTGGATTGCGCCGACCCAGAAACCCGTCTTGATCCTGGCCACCAAGGCAGACAAATTTGCCTACGGACGCCGCGTTCAAACCATTGCCGCCATCCAAAAAGAATGGCGCCAGTACAGCCAGTCTGAGGTCATCGCTTTTTCATCTACCCAGCGCATCGGTCTCGACGAGGCCACCACTCATATTGAAAACTGGATATCTCCAAAGGTTGTTCCATGACACGATTTATTCCCTCTACTGATTTCCCCGTGACCCGCTTGCGCCGCAACCGCATCGACGACTACACCCGCCGCCTGGTCCGCGAGCACCGCGTCAGCACCGATGATTTTATTTACCCCGTCTTTATTCGTGAGGGCACCAATGTACGCGAAGAGGTCGAGTCCATGCCGGGCGCCTACCGCTACTCCCCCGATCGCATCGCCGAGGTGGCCGAGACCTGCCTCGAACTGGGCATCCCTGTGCTATCGCTTTTCCCTAATATCGAGGCCGATCTCAAAACCCTCGACGGCATCGAGGCCGCCAACCCCGAGGGCCTGATCCCCCGCACCATCCGCCTGCTCAAGGAACAATACCCACAGCTCGGCGTACTCACTGACGTCGCCCTCGACCCCTATACCAGCCACGGCCAAGACGGCATCATCGATGACAACGGCTACGTCCTCAACGAGGCCACCGTCGAGGTCCTACGCAAACAGGCCCTGGCCCAAGCCCAGGCCGGCGTCGACATCGTTGCCCCCAGCGACATGATGGACGGCCGCGTCGGCGCCCTGCGCGACATCCTCGATGACAACCAATTCATCGACGTGCGCATCATGGCCTACTCAGCCAAATACGCCAGCGCCTTTTATGGCCCCTTCCGCGATGCCGTCGGATCCGCCAGCTCGCTGGGCAAAGCCGACAAGGCCACCTACCAGATGGACCCCGCCAACCGCGCCGAGGCCCTGCGCGAGGTCGCTGCAGACATCCGCGAGGGCGCCGACATGGTCATGGTCAAACCCGGCATGCCCTACCTAGACGTCATCCGCGACGTCAAAGACGCCTTTGGCATGCCGACCTTTGCCTACCAGGTCAGCGGCGAGTACGCCATGCTCAAGGCCGCTGCCGCCAACGATTGGCTCGAGCACGATAAAGTCATGATGGAATCCTTACTGGCCTTTAAACGTGCCGGTGCCGATGGTGTCCTGACCTACTTTGCCATCGAGGCCGCCCGTTGGCTCAAGGATAACGAATAAACGTTTAGTTATTTTGCAAAACCTCCTCCTTGAGGTAAACCTGTATTGGCACCACGCAGCAGGTTATTAATAATTATCTAGTAAACACCACAAGGAGGAGACATGTCATTTATTTATAAATTACTGCATCGGGGCTTAGGTCTCGCTGCACTGACCATTGGGGGCTTGGGTCTGGCCCTATCGTCAGCACATGCACAAAATACCGTGCAGCCCGGCACTCTCACAGTGGCCTCAGACCTTACTTATCCACCTTATGTCTATTTCGAGGGGGATGACCCGGCTGGGTTTGATGCCGATTTCATGCGTCTCATCGCCCAAGAATTGGGACTCGAGATTGAAATTATTGACACCCGATTTTCTGACTTAGTGCTTGGGCTACGTGCCAACCGTTTTGATGTGATTGCCTCCGCCCTCTACATCACTCCCGAGCGTGCCAAGCAGGTCGACTACGTGCCATATCTAAAAACAGGTTCAGCATTAATTACCCCCAAAGACAGCGATCTCGAGCCCACGGGCCCTGCCGATCTTTGCGGCCTCGAGGTCAGCAATATCAAAGCTGCCTCCTGGCGCCCAAAGGTACTCGAGGTCTCTGCCGAGGTATGCGAACCCGAGGGCAAAGGGGCCATCGATATGCTCGAGTACCCCACCTCTCCCGAGGCTTTCTTGGCACTGCGCTCCGGTGCAGTTGATGTCATGATGGAGGACGCCGCAGTCGCGCACCAACTACTCAATAACAATCCAGACGCGATTAAAATCACTTCTGATGAACTCATCTATCCCATTGTGATTGGTTTAGGCGTCAACAAAAACAACCCCGAGCTGCGCGCCTCTTTAGAGGATGCTCTGGCAGCCATCCAAGAAAGTGGTAAATACCAAGAACTACTCGATAAATACGGCCTAGGCGCCCCAACCGAGGATGAAATCGCCGAGTCTCTACAACCTGATTCCTAGAGACATCGCAACCACCCGCCATTGCCTAATGCGTCAGAACGCTTGATCTGAATGATTGTGCGCTTGCCCGAGATTTTGCAGGCACGACGTCAATGGGCCTATCCATCGTAGGCAGTGGCGGCATTTACAGACTCTGGTCGATGATTAATTTGCAGGGGTATTCTGAATGGACTTTGATTGGGGCTATACGCTGGGTCTGCTAAAAGACCGCGATTTTTGGTATGCGTGCTTAACGGTTGCCCAACTCAGTATCAGTGCTTGGCTTATCGCTGGGATTATTGGCTTTTTACTGGCATTGGCCAAGCAATCCGCCATCAAACCTATCAACTGGGCGGCGAATACTTATATCTGGTTTTTTCGCAGCCTGCCGTTATTAGTATTGTTGGTGTTTGTTTATAATTTACCGCAAATATTCCCAGCCTCATCTATTTTACTGCGCAGCCCCTTTTATGCCGGGCTGGTTGCCTTGGTCGTCAGTGAAACAGCCTATATGGCCGAAATTCATCGCGGCGGCATCATGTCAGTCCCCCAGGGACAGGTCGAGGCGGGCAAGGCGTTAGGTTTACGCTACGGGGGTATCCAAAGACTCATCGTCATCCCACAGGCCATTCGCATCGCTTTACCCACCTTGAGCAATCAGTTTGTGACCATCGTCAAATTGACCTCACTGGTCTCGGTGATCTCACTCACAGAAATTCTACTGGTTGGGCAGCGCCTTTATACTCAAAACTTTCTTATTTTTGAGACCATGCTCGCCGTGGCCTTTTATTATGTGGTGGTGGTGACCCTATTTGATCGTGTATTAGTCGGCATGGAGTCATCACTGGATATTCGACGTAAAAAAACCCGCCCACTCCAGCTTTCTGAGCATACCCAACAGTCCATCGACAAAGTGCTTCAACACCCGTTGGCAAACACTGCGGCCGCTCAGCAGGACAATGCGGCTCAGCCACTCGATGATACAACCACGTCGAATCAAAAAACACCTGATGCCACACCCATTTTGTCCATCCACAACCTCAACAAATATTACGGAGATTATCATGCCTTGAAAGACATCAATCTAGAGGTTCATACGGGTGACGTCATCTCTATTATTGGTGCTTCGGGGTCTGGAAAAACCTCACTTATCCGTTGCCTTAATGGTCTCGAAGATATTGATAGCGGGCGCATCTTGCTCAAGGGTGCTTATTTTTTAGGCCCAGATGATAGCGATAAAAACAGCCAGCAAAATAAGCAAATCCTAGATATCGGCATGGTATTTCAAAATTTCAACCTCTTTGCTCATAAAACTGCGCTGGAAAACGTCCTACTGGCACTTAATTACCACCGCCGCGGCACCCCTGAGCAGCGCCGTGTCGAAGCACTAGCACAGCTCAAACGTGTTGGACTACTTGAGTTTGCCCATCAGTATCCACATTCATTATCCGGGGGACAGCAACAACGTGTTGCCATCGCACGCGCACTCGCGATGCGCCCGTCTATCATGCTGTTTGATGAGCCCACCTCCGCGCTAGACCCTGAATTGGTCAGCGAGGTACTCAAAGTGATCGAGCAACTAGCCGCGGAAAAAATGACAATGCTCATCGTCACCCATGAAATGCAATTCGCGTTTTCTGTGTCTAACCGCATCTGGTTTATGCAGCAAGGCCAGGTGATACACGACAGCACGCCTAAGGGCTTAAAAACCTCAGACGACCAGCGCGTCAAAGATTTTATCTATCAAATTACTAACTAAAGACAACACTCAGGAGGATTCTATGCGCAACTACCCAGCTGCCTATCAGGCCACCAAAGGATCGGCATTAGATATAGACAAAGAATTTTATCAACAGATTGCCGAGGCCACTGACCAGCGCACACTGGTCGACAAATTCACCATCCCCATCCGCAGCGGCCAAGCATGGGAGGTGCCAGCTGGCCATGTCTTTAGAATCGTAACAGTAGAGGGGCCTCAGGTGGGCGATCTCAATATCTGGAATCGTCACGACCCGCGCGAGCGCCTCTGGGCGTCGCGTACACGCCAACTCGAAGGCGCCCACGTCAGCGTCTACAACCGCCTGTGGTCCACCCTGCCGTTCTTGCGCCCGCTCGTCACGATTACGGGTGACAGCCTACAAGACTACGGCACTGATGAGCACGGCGGACGCGTGCATGACTTATTAGGGACACGCTGTGATCCCTACGTCAATCGCATGCTCACAGGCGAAGATTTTGACTTTCATTGCCACTCAAACCTGACACGCGCCGTCATTCCCTATGGGCTGACTGAATTCGACGTCCATGACGTACTCAACGTCTTTCAATGCACCGGCCTCAATGCAGATGATATGTATTTCATGAAAGCCTGCCCAGCGCAAAAGGGGGACTACTTTGAAATGTTTGCGGAAATCGACCTCTTGTGCGCACTCTCGACCTGCCCAGGGGGTGATTTATCCGTCCCGCTCTGGGGGCCAGAGGCGCGTGATCCCATCGATGTCTGTCGCCCCCTAGGGGTAGAAGTATATAAACTCGATGATGCGCTACTCGAAGGCTGGCAGCCCCCCGCAAAAGCAGCCTATAAAAATCACCATGGGATGCGCCCTGAACAGGTCCAATGGCCCAGCAAATAACTCTGCTTGCAGCGCTATTTATGAGCCTATTGAGCCTCTTGCTGCACCTATTGATGCACCTACCAGTAGGTTGGGTTGATAAACGACCCATTAAGCCTAGCGCACATTAAACACCTGCTCTAACACTTGGCTAAACTGATCCGCGGCCATAAAACCAATCACCCGCGGGTCGGCCAGCTCTTGGCCCTGGCTATCAAAGAAAATAATCCCCGGCGGGCCAAACAAGTTAAAACGCTTGAGCAGCGCGCGATCATCCTCAGTATGATCCGTGACATCGACCTGCAATAGCAGCATCTGCTGCATTTGTTGTGCCACCACAGGGTCGGTAAAGGTAAAGCGCTCCATCTCGATACACGACACACACCAATCAGCGTAAAAATCGAGCATCACGGGCTGAGTCGTGTTCGCCAAGGCCGCCTCGAGCTCATCAACGGTCTCGATACGTTCAAACTGTACCTCTTGGGTCTGCGCGCCCTCACCGGCAGGTGCCGACAAGCCAGCCAAAGGACGCAGCACACTGTCATTGCCCACACCGACACTGAGCACCAGCAAGACGGCCCACAGCGCCAACAGCCCCCCCAAAGCACGACCAAAATAGGCCCACGGGCCACTGTCTGATCCCAAAGGACGGGTCAGCCCCAGCAACAAGGCGACCCACAACGCGAGCAACGCCCAGCCTAAGACCCATAACCACCCGGGCAATAACGCAGTGAGGCTGAGCATCCACCAAGCTGTGGCCAGCAATAGCACCCCAAAGCCGTATTTGATGAGGTTCATCCACTCACCGGCCTTGGGCATCCAGCGGTTAGAAGTGGCGCCCACCACCAGCAGCAACACCCCAGAACCCCAGGCCAAGGCAAACAACGTCAACCCACCCACGACCACATCCCCGGTCTGGGAAATAAATAACAACACCCCGGCCAACGGCGCTGCCACACAAGGACCCACGATGAGGGCCGACAACATCCCCATCACAAACACCCCGCCAAAGCGCCCGGCAGGCAAGCGATTTAAACGCCCCTGCAAACGCGCCTGTAGCCCGGCGGGTGCCTGCAAGGTATACACATCAAACATCGACAGGGCGAGCAATGCCAAAAGCACGGCAAAGCTGATCAGTACCCAGGGTTTTTGTAACCACATGGCCAAACTGGCCCCGACCAAACCGGCCACCACCCCCAACAGGGTATAGACGACCGACACGCCCAGCACATACACAGCGGCCATCGACAAGCCGTGCGCACGCCCAGCCGATGAACCGCCGGTATCGCTATCAGCCCTTTGACCAGCGATGATGCTCAGCAAAATAGGCACCATCGGCAATACACAGGGAGTAAACGACAGCAACAACCCCAATACAAAGGCGGCGGCCATCATCTCGAGCCAACCGGCCTGACTAAAGTATTGCGCCAATCCCGTGTCGCTGAGACTGGCCGCGGAAAAAATCCCCCCCTGTGTCGTCTCGGCCCCCTCGGCAGTAGCGTCCCCTGATGCGGACGCTAAGGCCTCAGACAGCGCGCTGCCGTCCTGAACCTCTGCCCCCGCAGCGGCACCAGAAAGCGCATCGCCGTCTTGGCCCCCCACAGCGGCATCAGACGGTCCGCCTGCAGACTCGGCCCGTGGGTCTATCGCCTCGTCCAGCGGCGCGGGTACCTGATCGGCCGCCCATGGGCCACTGACCTCAAACCCACCCTCAGTCGGGTCGAGCGTGATGGTCTCGGTCATGGGGGAATAGCACAGGCCAGCATCTGCACAGCCTTGACTGGTCACCTGCAGTTCAGCCTGGGCCGACGGCCGCCCGTCGACAGTAGGCGCGAGCGCCACCCGCATCGTGACCTGCTGGTAATAAACCGGCATATCTTTATCAAAAGTGGGGTCATAGACCACAATCGCCGGGGGAAAGCTGATATCCTCAATCTCGACCTCATCACCTGAGATTTCAAAATCAAAGCGCTCTTGGTACATGTAGTACTCAGGCGCAATTTTGAAATGCACATCGACCTCGGTCGGGCTCACGCTAGCAGCTGACAGCTGAAACGCCTCTTCGGGATCGAGGAACTCCTCTGCAAAGGCCGTCGGCATCGCAACCACCGCAAAAAATACCCATAGCGCACTCACCATCATCCAGAGTGCACGCCGACTCAGCGCACCACACCGCAACGCCCGCCCGATAAAATCAGACCTCATATCGGCACGCGCCTTTGCAGAAGAACACAACATACAACGTCCTTTAAACTAGAAACTCTATCGTGACTGATTACCGTTCTCGAGTGCAGTCCTTGATCCACTCGATATAGTCATCCAGACCGGCAATCACAGGCAAAACTAAAATCTCGGGCACCTCGTAGGGGTGGATAGACTTGATATGCTCCATCAACGCCAAGGCGCGTGCCCCCGTGGTTTTAAAAGTAATGGGGACCTCTTGGGCACTTTCCAACGTATCTTTCCACATATACATAGACAACGTCGGCTCGCCAAGGTTCACACACGCCGCCAAACCATTTTCTACGGCCTGATGCGCAATCCGTTTGGCCAGCAACTCGCTAGGCGCATTAGTCTTCACCAGTACGACTTGGTCCTCTGACTGTGTATTGAGTTCCATCAGACACTCCTTAAAACTAAATTAACCTCAAAAAAACACCTGAAATCAATATAAAACCGATGGTTCAAGCTTAACATCAGAATTATATTTACATGCTTTTCGCTTGATTTTAATCAGTCTATCAATTCATAAAATGAGGTACCCTAAAAGAATGGAACACAAGCCATAACCCCCTCTCAGCAGGGCCCATGATGCAAACAGGAGAGTCACCATGACCATGATGAAAGCTGCCGCCTTTATTGAAAAAAACCGCATTGAAATTGTGGAAAAACCCATCCCTGACGTGGGCCCTGACGACGCCTTGGTCAAAATCACGACCACTACGATCTGCGGGACAGACGTCCATATTTTAAAAGGCGAATACCCCGTCGCCCCGGGCCTGACCGTAGGCCACGAGCCCGTCGGCATCATTGAAAAACTGGGCAGCAATGTCCGCGGCTACGAAGAAGGCCAACGCGTCATCGCCGGCGCCATCTGCCCGAGCTTTACCTCATACCCCTGCCAAGATGGGGTCCCTTCTCAAGACGGCTCTTACCTGCCTGACTGCCCCGGCCACGGCTACAAAGCCACTGCAGGATGGCGCTTTGGCAACACCATTGACGGCACCCAGGCCGAGTACGTCGTCGTCCCCGACGCACAGGCCAACCTGGCCCCCATCCCTGATGGGCTCAGTGACGAGGCCGTCCTCATGTGCCCCGACATCATGTCCACAGGCTTTGCAGGGGCGGAAAAAGCCCACATCAAAATTGGCGATATCGTGGTGATCTTTGCCCAAGGCCCCATCGGCCTATGCGCCACCGCCGGCGCTCGACTGCGCGGCGCCAGCCTCATCATCGCCGTAGATGGTAATGACGAACGCCTGGCCATCGCCAAAGAAATGGGTGCAGACGTCACCCTCAACTTTAAAAACTGTGACGTCATCGACGAGGTCATGAAACTCACCGGTGGCCGCGGCGCCGACGCCAGCATCGAGGCCCTCGGCACCCAGCTGACCTTTGAACAATCGTTACGCGTACTCAAGCCCGGGGGCACCCTCTCGAGCCTAGGCGTCTACGCCGAGGATCTCGTTATCCCGGTTGACGCCTTCGCTGCAGGCATCGGCGACTACCGCATTGAATCCGCCCTCTGCCCCGGTGGCAAAGAGCGCCTGCGCCGCTTGCTCAACATCGTCGAGGCCGCACGTTTTGACTTCACCAGCCTCGTCACCCACGAATACAAACTAGACGACATCGTTGAGGCCTATGACTTATTCTCTAACCAACGCGATGGGGTTTTAAAGATTGCGGTTAAACCTTAATTAGCTGCTGTACTTCTGTAAACGCTCCATTAATACCATTATTGCGCTCGCACGTTAAATCGACGATGCTTTTTATTCCGTCACCTTTATTGGAGTTAAAGCATGGGTCCTCGACACAGGTTTTGGGTTAGCCACCTGCAGCGCATTGATTCTGAGGGTATTTCTATAGCAGCTTATGCTCGGCGCGAGCAACTCTCGGTGTACAGCTTGT
>Ga0209487_1000130_pt1 | contig 69239 bp, 59 predicted proteins | sample Poulit2012_FD_187524 | JGI IMG/M metagenome (GOLD analysis project Ga0209487, IMG submission 187524) | Agricultural soil microbial communities from Georgia to study Nitrogen management - Poultry litter 2012 (SPAdes) (version 2) | ecosystem: Environmental > Terrestrial > Soil > Agricultural land...
TCCATTTCACCTTCCAAAGCAGCATTTAAAATACTCTGTAGTAATTCTTTGAAAACACCCTCAGGACCCAATAAAGCCTCTCCACGGTGCAATCCTTCCAAAATCGAGGCACGGTATTCAGGATCTGGAATAATATCCTCTAATCTAGCTTTCTTCTTCCTCTTCAAATTCTTCTTCATGTCAATAAAATTCATTTTTAATAATATAATAAAATAATTCTATTGACACAGTTTAAAGGATACTCTCAAATACAGATCACACAGACGAATACGCACAGATATCAAGACTTGTTCGATCGTGCCCATACTTATATAAAGGAATATTATTAATCCGCATTATTACGTCTTCGCAGAAAACCTCTTCGCGACTCCGCGTCTTTGCGAGAAAAACCTTTGCCCCTCCGCGACTCTGCGAGAAATCTTCCTTTGCGTCATGGCGAGAAACCCCACCTTGCGACTTTGCGAGATGTCGCACTTTCAGCGCTCACATTTCTGCACTCTCTCACACACACAGGGCTCCACCCTGTGCTATTAGATTTCGCGCCTTCAGCGCTTTTTTTCACTATTGAAATTAAATTATGCCAAGCATTAAATAAATAACAAGCATCCCCCAATAAACCAGGTCAAATCTGACCTCACACCACCAAGCAAAAGATGGAACTCTGCCTTTGCATATCCGCGTCTTTGCGAGAAACCTCTTCTGCGCGCCTCTGCGTCTTTGCGCGAGCCCTTCCTCTGCGTGAAAAATCAGAGTGCCAGATACAATCCACCCGCAATCGCAGCCCCCACCAAAGGCCCTACCACCGGCACCCATGCATAATCCCAGTCCGCACCTCCCTCCTCATTACGAAACAAAACCGAATAAACAATCCGTGGTGGTAGATCCCGGACGGGATTGATCGCATACCCTGTGGTACCACCCAGTGACAAACCTATCGCCCAAACCAGAAAAGCGACAGGAATAGCTCCGACCGAACCAAGACCGACCGTTGTATTGGCCGGATCCTCCAGGCTGGCCCCGGTGATATAAAGTACTACAAAAACCAATACAAATGTGCCGACGACTTCTGAGAAAAAATTATTCGCTTTTGCCGGTATTTCGGGATGTGTACAAAAGGTAGCCTTCTTGGTCAGGTAATCCGCTGTCGAATTGTAATGGTGCCGATAAAAAGCCCATACGGTCAAAGCACCCAACCCAGCTCCCAAAAACTGAGCCACCGCGTAAGAGAATACTTCCGCCCATGCAAATTCACCGGCAGTGGCAAGACCAATTGTAACCGCCGGATTGAGGTGGGCTCCGCTATAAGGTCCTGCCACTACCACGCCGATAAAGACTGCAAGTGCCCATCCGGTGGTGATCACGATCCAACCGGAATCGTTTCCTTTTGTTTTATCCAAAATAACATTGGCTACTACGCCATTCCCCAATAAGACTAATAGAAATGTTCCAAAGAATTCCGCTAAAAATGGTGTCATCCTTCAACTATTGATTTTATTCGTTATCTTTTTTGATTTCCCAATTCAAAGACCGGTCCACAGCTTCATGCCACCGATCCATGAGTCGATCCGCTTCAGCCGCTTCCATCCCCGGCTGAAACTCCCGATCGACTTCCCATTGATCCCGAATATCATCCACATCTTTCCAAAAACCGGTCGCCAAACCCGCCAAATAAGCAGCGCCCATCGCTGTTGTTTCCATCACTTTGGGGCGAACTACATTGCTTTTCATAATATCAGACTGAAATTGCATTAAAAAATTATTGCTCACTGCTCCCCCATCCACCCGCATCTCCTTCGTCTGATCCCCCAGATCCTTCTCCATCGCACGCAAAACATCAGCGACCTGATAGGCAATTCCCTCCAGACCGGCTCGCACGATATGATTCGCGGTGGTACCTCTTGTAAGCCCCACGATGGTTCCTCGGGCAAACTGATCCCAGTATGGGGCAGCCAACCCCGACAATGCCGGCACAAAATAAACCCCATCATTATTTTCTACGGACGTCGCCATCCGTTCCGATTCAGCCGCATCCATCAGAAGATTCAACTCATCGCGTAACCACTGAATCACAGCTCCTCCGATAAACACACTCCCTTCCAGCGCATAGTTTACCTTATCACCTACCTTCCACGCGATCGTCGTCAGGAGATTATTTCGCGAGGTAACCGCTTTTTCACCTGTATTCATCACCATGAAACAGCCCGTTCCATAAGTCGTTTTTGCCATCCCTTTTTCCAGGCACATCTGTCCAAATAAAGCAGACTGCTGATCCCCTGCCACTCCGGCAATCGGTATTTTGCGGGAAAAGAAAGTATCTGCGGTCTCACAAAAGATTTCACTATTGGACTTCACCTCCGGCAACATCTCCGCCGGAATATCGAATAATTCCAGGAGTTCCTCATCCCATCGCTGTTCATGGATATTGTAGAGCAACGTCCGGCTCGCATTGGTGATATCTGTCAAATGATGCTCCCCTTTCGAAAATTTGTAGATCAGCCAGGAATCGACCGTTCCAAACTTCAACTGTCCTTTCTTCGCTTTTTCGCGTGCTCCGTCGACATGATCTAAAATCCATTTTAGCTTCGTCGCTGAAAAATAAGCATCGATGATCAGTCCCGTTTTTTCACGGATCATCTCTGTATGTCCCGCTTTTTTGAGTGATTCACAATAATCGGAAGTCCGGCGGTCCTGCCATACAATCGCCGGATGGATGGGCTGATGAGTCGTGGTATCCCACACGATGGTCGTTTCCCGTTGATTGGTGATGCCAATCGCTTCGATATCATGTCCCGTCAGATCTATTTTGGCCATTGCCTCAGCAGCCACAGAGGATTGTGAGGACCAGATCTCCTGAGCGTCGTGCTCGACCCATCCTGATTGAGGAAAAAATTGTTGAAAAGGTTTTTGGGCAATACTTTTTATCTTTCCTTCCCGGTCAAAAACAATCGCTCGAGAAGATGTAGTACCCTGATCTAAGGCAAGAATGTATTTTTCAGACATAAAAATTTAAATATGGTTTATTTCATAATTTCGCTTTAAAGTAATTGTTTTTTGGAATCTTGCTATTCTTTTGATCCGGAATTTTTTACTAAATACTTTTTCGCCAGATTTTCAAACTGTTTTATATCTTTCTGTTTGTCATACCGCTCCGCCCCCAGCTCTATTTCCAAAATATTTGCGATTTTTGGCGCCATTTGAATCGCCGCTTTTGCATCAAAAATCAACAACCGGATTCTCCGGCTCAAAATATCCTCGATCGTCAAAGCATATTCCTCCCGGATCGCATACAGTACATCTTCTGCCGTGACCATATAAGAATAGGATAGAGTATCCACTTCTCCGGAGGGAGTTTGCGCGATCGATTTCGTGAGATGATTCTTGTCCAGATCAGAAACCCACAAAGAAATTTCTTTCGTCCGGCAAGGACGATCTTCCAACTTTCCGATTCTGATTGCTTCATCCACCGCATCTTCTGCCATTTCACGATAAGTGGTCCACTTGCCCCCGATGATGGTGATCATCTGACTGTCTGATACAATGATGCGATGTCCTCGAGATATCTCCTTCGTTTTGGTGCCATCTTCCTTCGGTGCCGCCAATGGGCGTAATCCAGCAAACACCGATCGGATATCCTCCCGAGTCGGGGCTTTTGCGAGATATCCACGAGCCGTCTCCAATATAAAATCGATTTCATCTTCCGTAGGAATCGGCTCCATTTCCGTCCTCTCCACCAATGTATCTGTGGTACCCAGTAAAATTTTTTCATGCCAGGGAACTGCAAACAAAACTCTTCCATCTGGCGTCCGCGGTATCATCAATCCATGATCACCGGGTAAAAACTCACGATCGACCACGATATGAGCTCCCTGACTGGGTGCGATCAAACGATCTGCTTGTTCATGATCCATTTTTTGTACCTCATCGGCAAAAACTCCGGTTGCATTGAAGACTGCCTTTGCTTTCAGCTCCAGAGTCTGCGGTGTAAAATGATCCTTGCATGTAATATAAAAACCTTCTCCCTTTCCTTCAGATTCTACTGCCGTCACTTCCATATGATTCAGGATCAAGGCGCCATGATTTTCAGCCGTCTTGGCTATAGAAATGGCCATACGACTATCATCAAACTGTCCGTCATGATACACGATTCCTCCTTTCAAACCTTTTTGCTGTACAGTCGGCAGATGTTCGATCACTTTTTTCGGGCGGATATAAGTCGATTTTCCAAAACTGAATTTTCCAGAAAGTAAATCATACAACTTCAACCCGATATAGTAAAAAGGAACCATCCACCAGCTATATACCGGGACCACAAATGGTAAATCATGAACCAAATGAGGGGCGTTTTTCCGCATAATTCCGCGTTCTCGCAAGGCTTCAAATACAAGCCGCACATTCCCCTGCGCCAGATAGCGCACTCCTCCATGCACCAGTTTGGTGCTGCGGCTGGAAGTTCCTTTTGCAAGATCATTTTTCTCGAGCAATATCGTAGAATATCCTCGGCTGGCAGCATCCAGTGCAATACCCAATCCGGTCGCACCCCCGCCGATGACAGCTACATCAAAAAATGAATTTCCTTCTTTTATATTTTGGATCGATTCGATTCTTTTCATAAAAACGGTCTTGCCAGTTTCAGATTTATTTTGTTTGATGATTCAATGGTGAATAAGGGCAAATATGTAATTGTTTTATGACTTCTTCAGAAAATTCAGAAATGTTTCTGCAGATTCATTAACTTTATCTCTTTTTCAACTATTGGATCAAACTCAATTTCAGATGCGGATTTTTATCTACATTTCCCTTTTATTTTTCACTTCGGTTTTTACTTCTGTCCTGATCGCTCAAGATCATAGTATCATGTCCTACAACATCCGATATGGTACCGCAAACGATGGGCCGGATCATTGGGATCATCGAAAAGAAAGCCTGACGAATGAAATCGCTTTTTATGAGCCTGATTTTGTAGGTGTTCAGGAGGCACTTGATTTTCAGATGGAATACCTGAAGGAGAATCTGCCGCAGTACACCTATATCGGAGTGGGGCGTGATGATGGAAAAACGAAAGGAGAATACAGTGGGATATTTTATCATACTGAACGGGTAAAACTCCTGGATGAAGGCACTTTTTGGTTATCGGAGACACCGGATGAGGTATCAAAAGGATGGGATGCTGCTCTTCCCAGAATCTGTACTTACGGCCATTTTAAATACAAAAAACGTCCGCGAAAAAACATTTGGGTGTTCAATACTCACTTCGATCACAGAGGCCATGAAGCGAGGGAGAAAAGCGTAGAATTGATCGTAGAAAAAGCGAAGAAATTATCAAACGAGAAAGAAGCGATTTTAATATCAGGTGACTTCAACCTGGGTCCAGAATCCACCCCAATACAAAATATGAAAAAACATTTTCATGACAGTTATGAAACAAGCGAGCTGCCTCCTTTTGGGCATTCACTCTCGTTCAATGGATTTAAAATGAATCCCGAACGCGGCCAGCGTATCGATTATATCTTCACCAATGAGAAGGTAAAAGTCAAAAAAATAGGAATTCTCAGTACTTTAATCGATGGGCATTATAACTCCGACCATTTTCCGGTGTTGATGTATTTTGACATGGCCAAATAAAGAGTTTATTGTCAAGCAGCGAATTCGACCATTGATCGGATTCGCTGCTATTTTACTTCTCATTTTTCATTCTCCTTCTCATAACCTCCCCTTCCGCCTCGATTACTCTGAGCAACCGAATATTCTACTTTCAGAAAATTCATTAACTTCATCGCAAATAAAATTTAAAAAGATGAAGTTGAGACTGATTTTATTTTCGTTTTTACTGATCAATACATCGATTGCATTTTCTCAAAAACCGGCGCTGGATCATAGCTTATACGATGACTGGCAATCGGTGGGAGCACGGCAGATCTCAGATAATGGAAAGTGGATCGGCTACAATATCAATCCTCAGGAAGGCGATCGCGAATTGTTCTTATACTCTACAGAGGATGACACACAACTGAACTTTCAGCGAGGAGAAAAGCTAACCTTCACCCATGATTCCCGTTTTGCCATATTTACGATTCGTCCTTTTTATCGTGATATAAAAGCGGTAAGAGACAAAAAAATGAAGAAAGAAGATTTGCCAAAAGACACGCTGGCGATCGTCGATCTCCATAGTAGAGAAATCAATAAAATTGCAAATATTCGATCTTTCGAAATCTCTGAAAAAGAACGGGCACTGCTTGTCTATCACATCACGCCTCCCGAAGATGATGAGAACAACCGACGAAAATCAAAATCAAAAGATAATGAACCTGCTCCTTTACACATGATCGACCTATCGACCGGTGATCAAAACACCTATGATCATGTGATGAAATATACGCTCAGCAAAAACGGAAACAGCCTCGTGATCGTGATGCAAGATCCTGATACGGAGAATGAAGATGACTCTGAGGATGAGAACGAGAATGAGCAGGAGGAGGAAAATTCCGACAAAGGAGATTCTCAGCCCAAAAAACATCCGTTACAAACGGTGAATTGGGTAGAGACCTCGACCGGAAACAGTCGTCCTCTTGTGTCAGAAGAAGGAGATTTTACAAGATTTCATTTCGATGACTCAGGTAAAAAATTATCGTTTATCGGGACGACTTCACCGAAAGATGATTTAGTTCCGATCTACCAGTTGTATTATTTCGATACGCAGAAAGAGGTCATCATAGACAATGAAAATGAAAGACTTCCGGAAGACTGGGTGATTTCTCCGCACCGGAATCCCCGATTCAGTAAGGACGGGAATCAATTATATTTTGGTATCGCACCGGCTCCGGTACCCAAAGACACCAGCCTGAATATCAATGATCATGCGATCGTAGATGTGTGGAGTTACAAAGATGATTACCTGCAATCCATCCAGCTAAGCCGGCTAAAAAGAGATCTGGAAAAATCTTATCTGGCCGTGAGTTCCACTGAAATGCCGGATCAGTTCCAACCTTTGGGAGATGAAGAGCTGGAGAATATCACTCTCATCGATGAGGGAAATGCAGACTTTGTCATAGCTTTTTCCAACACTGATTCGCGACTGGCCACGCAATGGCTGGGCTCAGACCGGCGCGACTATTATTTAATCGACAACAGAACAGGTCAAAAGACACCATTCACAGACGGACTTTTTGGTTATGCTTCAGCCTCTCCTTCCGGAAGGTTCATCGTTTATTTTGATCGTGGAAAAGGACATTGGTACAGTTTCGATACTCAATCCAAAACCACGCAAAGACTGGATGAAAACATCCCGGTTTCCTTGACGGATGAATTATGGGATCTTCCTGATTCACCTCGTGCATATGGTATTGCAGCCTGGACCGATGGGGATCGATCAGTTCTGATAAAAGATCGGTATGACCTGTGGGAAGTTTTCCCTGATGGCAGCCGGTCACCACGAAATATCACACGCGGATATGGTAGAAAAAATAAAATCACCTTTGAGACCTTCCACCTGGACAGGGATCAGAAAACCCTGAACCGAAATTCCTCTATTTTGATCTCTGCCTTTGATCATAACACCAAACAGCAAGGACTCTTCCGCACAACCATCGCCGGCGAATCTGAACCTGAAAAAATATTCATGGATGACATCTGGGGGATTCGTAGTTTGCAAAAAGCAAAGGATGCTGAGAAGTACATTTACACCAAAGAAAGCTATACAGAATCACCCAACCTCTATGCGTCAGAAAATTTCACAGAAGAAAAACAGCTGACAAAAACCAATCCACAACAGGAAAATTATAATTGGGGCACGGCAGAACTGGTGCGATGGACCTCTTCTACCCAACAAGAAGCCGCGGGAATTCTCTACAAGCCTGAAGATTTTGATCCTGATAAAAAATATCCGATGATCGTCTACTTTTATGAGCGTCTTTCGGATGGATTGAATCGCTATGTTCCACCGACTCCCACTCCATCCCGATTGAATATTTCATTTTTTGTGAGCAATGGATATTTGGTCTTTGCACCTGACATCGCTTACACGATAGGATATCCGGGACGATCTGCGGAAGAATATGTCAATTCAGGTGTCGAATACTTGAAAAAAAACGATTGGATCGACGGGGAGCGGATCGGCATTCAAGGACAAAGCTGGGGTGGTTATCAGGTAGCTCATTTGATCACCCGAACCGATATGTATGCCGCAGCCTGGTCAGGAGCACCGGTCGTCAATATGACTTCTGCCTACGGTGGTATCCGATGGACCACCGGGATGAACCGACAGTTTCAATATGAAAAAACTCAAAGCAGAATCGGGAAAACCCTCTGGGAAGACCTGGATCTATACATCGAAAACTCACCCTTATTTCATCTTGACAAAGTGAATACCCCCGTCGTCATCATGGCCAACGATGATGATGGCGCGGTTCCCTGGTGGCAGGGAATCGAAATGTTTACAGCATTGAGAAGATTGGGTAAACCATCTTGGATGCTGAATTATAATAAGGATGCACACAATCTGGTCAAAAGACAAAACCGGAAAGATATCCAGCTCCGGCAGCATCAGTTTTTTGATCATTATCTCAAAGGAGCCAAAGCACCCGCTTGGATGACTCAGGGTATACCGGCGACCATGAAAGGAAAAACCTGGGGATTTGAACTCACGGATGACGAGCCCTGATCCAGTGTCGCGAAAGAAAGATGATTCCCCCCAAGGGGAGGATATTCTTTATTCCCGCTAAAAACAAAAACGGGATCTGACTGCTCAGATCCCGTTTTTGTTTTATTCTATTACATTTCTCCCTATCAGTCCACATTATCATGGAAGAACGGGCTATCTCGTCGCCATACCGGTCGATCATCATCATGATCAAACCCCCACGATGGTCCTTCCTCGTGTCCCGAATCAATCGGGTCATCCAGATGAACTCTTCTTCTCTTGTACGCAGGTTCATTTTCCATTTCGACGATATTTCGATGAGCATACATTTTCTTCTCATCCAGTCTGGATGGTTTGAACTGATTTTCATCTGGATTACTTCGTCGTCTTTGCGGTGACCTTCCACCCACGAAAGGATCTTCCGCCTCATTATAAGTCTTGGCGATATCATCCATGGTCGATCGGGGTTGTTTTTCAAAAATAACCGATGATCCTTCCACCTGAGACATTTCAAATTCGATCTCAGAAACTCTCTCATGTCTTTGCGGAGCAGATTCGGATTCTACCGCTGCTATCTCCATCTTATCTTCCACGGATTCAGGTGCAGTGGCATCCAGCTTTTTCCTGTCAAATCCAGTGGCAATTACCGTTACACAAATTTTATCTCCCAAGGATTCATCATAACAATTTCCCCAGATAAGATTGGTATCATTACCTGCCTCTTCCTGAACATATTCGGTCACTTCAAAAATCTCATCCATTGTGATTTCACGGTTCCCCGAAGCGATATTGAGCAGGATATCTTTCGCTCCACGGATATCATTTTCTTCCAGCAAAGGACAATCAAGCGCTTCGCGGACAGCGATTTTGGCACGGTCATCTCCTTCACCTACAGCGGTTCCCATCACCGCCACTCCACTTTCACGCATGACCGTATTGACATCTTCAAAATCCACATTCACATAGCCTGGCACGGTAATAATTTCCGCTATCCCTTTTGCGGCTGTTGTCAAAATATTGTCTGCATGTCCAAATGCATCGGATACCGGCAAATTTCCAAAGATATCTCTGAGTTTATTGTTGGATACAATAATCAGAGCATCGACATTGTTCTTCAATTCTTCCAGGCCATCTTCAGCATATCTTATCCGTGTCTGTCCTTCAAATTTGAAAGGCAATGTAACAATACCTACTGTCAATATACCGAGCTCCCTTGCAGTTTTGGCAATAATCGGTGCGGCACCGGTTCCGGTTCCTCCTCCCATACCGGCTGTAACAAAGACCATCTTGGTCCCGTCCGACAAAAACTCCTCTATCTCATCAATTGATTCCAGACAGGCTTGTTTACCAACTTCCGGTTTGGATCCAGCTCCCCGACCCTCTGTAAGATTTGGTCCCAACTGGATTTTTACAGGTACCGGACTTTGATCCAGGGACTGATGATCTGTATTGGTCAGGGCAAAATCCACCCCGACAATTCCTTGACGGTACATGTGTGATACTGCGTTGCATCCTCCACCGCCTACACCAATGACTTTGATGATTGATTTGTCTCTTGAAGGTATATCAAATTCCATGATTAATCTTTTTTAAAAATGACCTAATTTATTTTTTGAATCTCTCTTAATTTAAATCTGAATCGGGACTGGCCTCAAACCAATCTTTTGTCTTCATAAACATTCTCGTCCAGAAAGACATTGTTTCTTCTTCATCGATCTCATCCTCTTCTTCGACATCCTCTTCAGGACCAGACACCGGCTTCTTGTATCGATGATCATCCGCTTTTTGGCGTGACACCGTACTTTTCTGCTCAGGTTCCGGGACTACAGCCACCAATTCGTTTTTCTCCTCTGCCGGCTGATTGAGCTCCACTCCCACCTCATACTCCCGGTTGATGAATCCGCGCAACAACAATCCGATCGAAGTAGAAAATACAGGACTGCTCAAATCTCGGATATATCCATGGGCCAAATGTTCAATCGGATAGCTGACCCTTGTAGGGATTCCGGTATGATACTCGATCAGTTCATCCAAAAACTTCAGTTTCGAGCCTCCTCCCGTCAATACGATTCCCCCGATCAATTTATCTTTGTAGCCTGACCTTTCAATTTCATACATTATATATTCCAAAATCTCTTCCATCCGAGCCTGAATAATCCGCGCAAGATTTTTTTCTGAAATTTCTCGTGGTTCACGCCCTTTTAATCCGGGTATTGTTATGATTTTATTTTCCAAAACTTCATCCGCCAACGCAGAACCAAATTTCTTTTTGAGTTTTTCAGCCTGATTGGTCATGATGGTACATCCTTCTTTCACATCCCGGGTGATGACATGACCACCAAACGGGACGACCGCAGTATGCCGCACGATTCCTTCATGGAAAATGGTCAGATCCGTCGTTCCTCCACCGATATCTACCAATGCTACTCCTGCTTCTTTTTCCTCTTTATTCAGCACTGCTGTACTGGAAGCGATGGGTTCCAGTGTTATGTCTGCTACTTCCAAACCTGCTTTTTTGATGCATCTCAGAATGTTATTGGAAGCAGTGATCTGCCCGGTGATGATATGAAAATTTCCCTCCAGCCGGATGCCCGACATCCCTACCGGTTCAGTGATTCCCTGTTCATTGTCCACCGTATATTCCTGCGGTATGACATGCAATATTTTATCACCAGGAGGCAATACCAGTTTGTACATGTCATTGATCAATTTGTCAATGTCTTCTTTACTGATTTCATCATGCGCATTGTCCCGGGTCAAAATTCCATGATGGCGAAGGCTTTTTATATGCTGACCTGCAATCCCCACATGGACTATTTTGACCTTACCATCGATTTGGCGCTCCACGATCTGGATCGCTTCCCGGATCGAGGTTACGGTTTTCTCAATATTAGAAACCACACCCCGGATCACCCCGTCACAAGGGACTTTTCCAACACCAAGAATTTCAAGTTTCCCATGCTCATTTTTGACACCTGCCACTGCACAAACTTTGGTGGTACCGATATCAAGAGAAACTATGATATCTTCTGCTGCAAATTTGTTTGATTTCATATGATAGTATTTCACGGATTCATTATTTTTTTACCAATAATCTGGTGGTTGTAGTCAATAATCAGTTCTGTATAAGCATCCCATCCTGTACGGCTAAGTCCTTCTCTTAAAAAAAGCTTCAAATTCTCAAATTTTTCTTCGATTTCATCCAGCTCATTAATTCTTATTCGGTAGTCACCCATCAGCGGATTCAGAAATATATTTTGCTTGCCATCGACATGGATCTCACTGACAAAACTCTTCATAAAGTCATCTTTCTCAATCGCCATTGACAGATCAAATATTTTTCTGTGAATCGCAATTGAATCCACACTTTGATCAAATTCCAATAATGGAATATTACCAGTCGCCACCATCACACGCGGAGTATAATGAGAAGATGTAGGCATCGCTTCTCCATCCCGATCTATATAATAATCTCCACCATTGTTGCTCATGATTCTCACAGCCGGTATTCTTTGTCTAAGTTCGATTTTGAGCACATGATTTTTATCAAAATACACCCGGCTACTCCGCACATATGGATTGTCCAAATATTCTGTTTCGATATGATTCAGACGGATCGAATCGATCGACATCCCGATCACACCTTCTGCATATATTTTGTAAAGCGGTCTGTACAATCCCGCAGAATCAAGCATACTAACATCGTCGCTGACATCGATGATCGAGGCCTGGACATCTTCTACCACTGGATGAGCATCATGGATAAAAGAGAAATATAAGGTCAGAGTGCCCAAAACTACGCCAACTGAAACAGCCAGTCCTATCAAACGCATGATATGTTGCCTTCGATTCTTCATGATAGCTTTGCGATTTTGATGACTTCATCTACAATAGCCTGATCTGCATGCGGCCGGTAGAATGAAAATATATTCTCACGTAAAATCTTCAGGTCCTCCGGCTTCTGCACCATTTCCATCATTCGCGTCACTCCTGATTTACGGGCGTTTTCGTCTTTGAGCAGCACAGCAGCACCTTTCTCGGAAAGCTGAAGTGCATTTTTGGTCTGATGATCCTCTGCCACATTGGGAGAAGGAATCAACAAAGCTGCTTTGCGAAGAGCGGCCAGTTCCGTCAACGTCAAAGCTCCCGCCCGTGCGACCACCAAATCCGCTGCCGCATAAGCCACCGACATATCATCGATAAATTTCAATGCCGTCACATTGGGCAGTTGAGCCGTCTCACAGTTACCATACTCTTCCTCATACAAGGAGCCATATTGCCAGATAAAATGAATATCCGGCCTGCCGGCAATCTCTTCTGTATGATCACGAAACATCTGGTTGATGGTTCTTGCCCCCAAACTTCCCCCAAGAGAAAGAATCGTTTTGGAATCTGAAGGAATTCCAAGTTTATCCTTCGCTTCCTCAACTGAATATTTTCTTTCAATCAGATCCTGCCTGACCGGATTCCCTGTCAACACCAGTTTCTCCTGCGGGAAAAATTTTTCCATCCCCTCAAATGCTACACATATTTTGTCTACTTTTCTCCCCAATAATTTATTCGTAATTCCGGCGTAGGAATTTTGTTCATGAATCAAAGTCGGAACACCTCTTCTGCTTCCTGCTTCGAGCAATGGTCCGCTTGCAAATCCCCCGACACCAATGATTACATCGGGTCGGAACTGACGGATCAGACGGAATGAACGCACCATGCTACTGATCAGCTTAAAAGGAAAATTCAAATTTCGTACTATTCTTTTTCTATCCAGTCCCGAAATCCACAATCCCTCAATCGAATATCCTGCCGCAGGAATTTTCTCCATTTCCATCCTTCCTTTTGCCCCTACAAAAAGAAATTCCGCATCGGGCACACGCCTACGGATAGCTTCTGCTATAGCCAAAGCAGGAAAAATATGTCCACCTGTACCTCCTCCGCTAATCATTACTTTCATCCGTTTTAGGTTTTAAATGCAATCCGTTTTTCTCTACTTCACGACTGACGCTAAGGATAATTCCGAACTGCATAGCTGTAAACAACAAGGAAGTACCTCCCATACTGACCATCGGCAGAGTGAGTCCTGTCGCCGGAACAATATGAAGCGAAACTGCAATATTAGCCAGCGCTTGCAAAACAATGCCCATACATAATCCAAATGCAAGTAAAGCACCGAAAGCCTGTCGGGAACGGGTCAGAAGTTTGGTGCACCGGAACAACAACAACAGGTAAAACATCAAAATACTCAACCCGCCAATGATACCATACTCTTCACAAATGATCGCAAAGATGAAATCAGCGTAAGGATAAGCAATGAAATTTCTCTGTATACTATTCCCGGGACCCTGACCAAACCATCCTCCCTGGGCAATGGCGATTTTTGCCTGGATATTATCTCTGCTTGCTTCCCCAGCCCAAAAATCATTGATCCGGCTCATCCAGGTATCAAACCGGACAAATTCCGGCCAGATCTGCCACATCAGTACCAAAATCGCCAGACAAATAATCCCGAATACAAAAACTAATCCGATATACTGCAACTTAATCCGGCCGACAAACAACATTATCAAACAGGTAGCAAACAATATAATGGCAGAAGAAAGATCCGCAGGTGCGATCAGTATAGTGATCACAAGAATCGGCAAAAGCAATGGCACAAAAGCCGTTTTAAAATCTTTGATAACGGCCTGTTTTGTCGCAATATTCCGAGCCAGATAAAGAATCACGACTACCTTCGCAAAATCACTCGTCTGAAATGTAAAGCCGATCAACGGAATCGACAACCACCTTCGCGCTTCATTTATTTCATTACCCGCAAATATTGTAAGAATCAACAACAAGATCGTAAATACCATTAGAGCTGGTGCCATGGCACTATACAAGCGAAAGGGAAGCTGATGAAGCACATATACGATAAACCCACCAACCAAAACAATCAAAACATGCTTCATGATATGCGATCCCCCTCCTCCGAACCGATACTCCATAATCCCCGCTGATGAATATACTGCGAGCAAGGATGCAAGGCACAGCAATCCAAAGACGATCCAGATAATCCGGTCACCACGAAGATTGTTGATCATATTTGGGAAGCTGTTCATCTTTTATTTTTCAAATTTTCATGTCTCATCGATATGAAAAAAGATGAGGGTGTGTAAAAAAATAAATCACACCCTCATGACAAGTAAACTGTCCATAGAGACAGGGTCGTATTTTCTCAAAAACCTTAGTAGAAATCTTGTCATTTCTTCTCTTTTCATGTCTATCTAAACAAATATATAAAAAACTTCATATTAAACAATAAATAAATTTATTTTTCCTTGATCTTATGTGCAATAAACATAAGAATCATTTTACATATTTCATCTAAAATTTCACATATCTATCTAATCTTCAATGTAATAACAGCAAAAACCGCAAGCATTACACTTACAATCCAAAATCTTGTCACTATTTTCGATTCATGATACCCCAATTTTTGATAATGATGATGCAGTGGTGCCATCCGGAAAAGTCTCTTGCCGAGACCAAATTTCTTCTTTGTGTATTTGAAATAAGTCACCTGCAAAACAACACTCAATGCCTCCACAAAGAATATCCCGCAAAGAGCCGGGATCAACAATTCTTTCCGGAGGAGAATCGCCATTCCGGCGATGATCGCACCCAGCGTCAGACTACCGGTATCACCCATAAAAACAGTAGCCGGATAGGCATTGTACCACAAAAACCCAACACAAGCTCCCACAAAACAAGCCATAAAAACCACCAACTCTCCGGTAGCAGGTAAATAAAAAATATTGAGATAATCAGCAAAAATTGTATTTCCTGACACGTAAGCAAACACCCCGAGCGTAGCCCCGATGATGGCAGAAACACCTGTCGCAAGTCCGTCCAAACCATCTGTCAGGTTGCTGGCATTGGACACCGCGGTTATGATAAAAATCACAAGCGGTATAAAAATTAATGCAGCATTGGTTTTATCATTTCCTGTGATAGGCAATATCTTACTATAGTCGAGCTGGTTCCTTTTCAAAAAAGGCACATTGGTCATATAACTATGGACATCTACATAGGGTTGTCCGGGGTGAATCTGTGCCACTTCGACGTTGCTGCTTTTCGTCATATTCTTGTCCATTCGTACTGTTATGTCATCCTGAGTAAGCATTACACCGCTGATCACCACCCCCAGTACGATCTGCCCCATGATCTTGAACCGTCCCTTCAGTCCTTTTTTATTTTGACGAAAAACCTTGATATAATCATCCGCAAATCCGATCATTCCCATCCAGAGAACCGTAAAAATCATGATCTGAACATAGATGTTGGTCAGATCTGCCAATAGAATAGTTGGCACAAGAATTGCAAGGATAATAATCAAGCCACCCATGGTCGGAGTTCCTTCCTTTGACTTCTGACCTGCCAGTCCCAGATCTCTAACCGATTCTCCGATTTGTTTTTTGGCCAGAATCTCAATGATTTTCTTGCCAAAAAACAGGGTGACAAATAATGACAAGATAATAGCCAGCCCTGACCGGAAGGAAATATAGGTAAACAACCTGGCACCGGGCAGGCCGTTTTGTGATTCAATATATTGGAACAGGGCGTACAGCATATTTTATTTTATCAGTTTTTGCTTAAGAGCATTTTCAAGCTCAGTCACATCATCAAATTTGATTCTCTCCTTCTTTATTTCTTGATAATCCTCATGTCCCTTACCAGCCACCACAATCAAATCTCCGGATTGTGCCATTGACACTGCCATCCGGATCGCTTCACGGCGATCTGTCACACGAAATGTCTTCGCCTGATGATGAGGCACCAGATCAACAAACATATCGTCGATGATTTTTTCCGGATCTTCCATCCGGGGATTATCAGATGTAAGTATCACAATATCAGAATGACTCGCCGCTGCTCTTGCCATCTTAGGACGCTTCACTTTGTCCCGGTCTCCTCCACATCCCAGTACCGTAATAAGTCTGCCTTTTCCGGAAACAAGCTCCGAAGCACTTGTCACCAGTTGTTCTACAGCATCGGGCGTGTGTGCATAATCAACAATTCCCATCGGTCCGTCTGATCCTACATTCAATCGCTGAAAACGACCCTTTACTTCCCGTAATGCAGATAAACTGAGCAACAACTCTTCCCGCTCAATTTCAAAATAATCTCCTATCGCATAAACCGCCAGGAGATTGTATGCATTAAACTTTCCCGTGATATGGGTGATTACTTCCCGTCCATCGATCTGGAGCTTCATCGAATCAAAATTCATATCCAGGACCTTCGCATGATAATCAGCCAATGTCCGCAAACCGAAGGTGCGCACTTTTGCTTTTGAATTTTGAACCATCACTCCAGCATTCCTGTCATCACCATTGACCAAAGCCATGGCACGGGGGGACAAATGGTCAAAAAATTTCTTTTTTGTATTCAGATATGCTTTGAAAGATCCATGGTAATCAATGTGATCATGAGTAATATTCGTAAAAACTGCCACATCAAAATCGATCCCATATACCCTATCCTGATCCAGAGCATGTGAACTCACCTCCATAAAAACATAATCACAACCGGCATCGGCCATTGCTGCCATATCTTTGTAAAGACTAATCGGATCCGGCGTTGTCAGTTTGGAAGGAAGAACGGTTTGATGGATGATATTGGAAACCGTCGAAAAAACTCCTGTTTTGAAACCCAGCTTTTGAAACAGCTGGTGCAACAGAAGAACGATGCTCGACTTTCCATTGGTTCCAGTTACTCCCACCACCTTTATTCTCTCATCAGGATCACCATAATACCATGATGCAGTCTCAGCCGCAACCTGCCGGGCCGATTCTACCTGAATCCATCCGTCGATCCTCGGAAACATATGAGCAGGTGGCTCCTCCTCGGAAACGATCACTTTTGCCCCGTTCCGGATAGCATCTTCAACGAATTTATTACCATCTGTCTGCCATCCTTTGATCGCTATATAGATACCTCCGGACACGACGGTTCTGCTATCCAGTGAAACACCGTTGATAGCTATGTCAGAATTCCCTTCAAAGTGTAGAACAGAAATTCTTTCCAACAATTCATGTAACGTACGATCCGTCATCCCAGGGTCAATAATATTTTTTGTCCTTGCAATGGTTTTCCAGGTTCAATAGATTGTTTCCGAATGGTTCCTGATCCCTGAATCACCACCTGAAGACCCAAATTTTCCAAAACAAATAAAGCGTCTTTTAAGCCCATACCCACGACATTTGGGATGGCCTCTTCTCTCATAACACGAGGCGCAAGGGTAAAATCGGTTGTATCCTGCACGGTTACTACCCATTCGCTTGAAGTGGATTTTCTTGTTTTGAGACCTAAGTAGCCGAGGATTGTTTCAAAATCCTCAGAGTATCCAACTTGAAAAGCGGGTAAATGTAGCTGTGCAGCCGTGAGTATGGGCTTGTCTGTGAGCACTTTCATGAGATTAGGATCTGTCGCATAGCAGTAATCCACGATTTCTTTGAATACAGGAGCAGCAATTTTGCTACCATAGTATGCATTCTTCTTTGGATCGTTGATCACCACAATGCATGAATATTTGGGTTGATCCGTAGGAAAATACCCCACAAACGACGCTATATATTTTCTTCTTGTTGCATTTTTATCTGCATAATTTATTCTTGTTGTCCCCGTCTTTCCGGCGACATGATAATCCGTACTGATCAAATTTCGACCAGTTCCATCCTTGACTACAGATTCCAGTATTTTCTGAGCTTTTCGAACCGAGGCCTCTCCAGCGATACGCACCGCCTTTTGATTTGGATAAAGTTCTTCCACCAGGCTCCCGGAACTCATCACATGATCCCCCAGACGCGGTGGCACATAAAATCCATCGTTGGCGATTGCATTATAAAAAGCCAAGATCTGGATCGGAGTCATCCGCAGTTCGTATCCATGTGCCATATAGGGAATGGACATACTTGAACTCCAGGTTCCCTTTTTGGATGGAATATTTTTCCGTTCCTCCCGGGAATAAATATCAGGCTCCGGTTCACCCGGTATCTCAATTCCGGTCTTTGACTTCAATTGGAATTGATTCATATATTTGAAAAACCGGTCCGGCCCATCTCCTTCTCTAAAATACTCGATCGCCAGTTTTGCCGTACCGACATTGGAAGAAAAAGCAAACACCTCCTCCAAAGTCGCCGTATCTTTATGATAACCTTCTGATTCCCTGATCGTCCCACTCCCCACCCGAAGATATCCCGGTGCTATTTTAATTTTGTGATCCAGTTCAAGCTGCTGATCTTCAAATAAAGCAAGCATCGTCGCAAGCTTGAAAGTAGAACCTAATTCATACAACCTCCCTACCGCGTAGTTCAGCTGTTCATAATATTGTCCATCTGAAGATCTGCCAAGATTGGCAATCGCCTTCACTTTCCCGGAATTCACTTCCATTACAATTGCGGTTCCCCATTCTGCCTCGTGTTCTTCGAGCACTTGTTTTAGTGAGTATTCGGAAATATCCTGCAGGTTAATATTGATCGTCGTCTGAAGATCCAAACCATCCTGCGCTTCCTTCTGAGGAAGATCATTGATCGGCAACTCTACCGACCGCGCTATTCTCTGCACATACCTCTCACCCGACTGGCCAGCCAAGACACCATCAAAATACATTTCCAAACCATTGGGTTCCCGATCACCTTCCATACGTCCGATCGATCGACTTGCCAGCATTCCATGCGGTTTCAACCGACTCGATTTTTGCTCCAACACCAACCCGCCCTTATATCCTCCCATTGAAAGCAAAGGATAATTCTTTACTTTCTCCACGAGCAAATAATCTGCATTTCTCGCTATAAGAAACGATCTTTTTCTTTCCTCCCTCGCCCGGACAAGACGGTTCTTCACCTGTCCTTGCGAAAGATGAGGCCATATATCTTTCCGAAGATAATAGCTCAGCGAATCTACGTGCATATTAAAATACTCATCACGCATCGCCTCCGAACCAAAATCAATCCTTATATCAAAATAAGGAATACTCGTAGCCAACAGACTTCCATCATCTGCGTATATATTTCCCCGCTGAGCAGGGATGGTTTGTTTTTTGATTGAAAACTCTTCTCCCCGGGCTACCCAATACGCCCGTTCAAAGGTACTGATCCGAACAACCTGAACCACGATCACCACCCCCGCCAGCATCAGCAGGTAGAAGATGATATAAGCGCGGCTCAATATTTCTTTCCGGATACTCATTTTTTCTTTTTATCCTTTATAATCAATGGCTTGGCCCCTTCTTTCCCGATCTTGTTTTCATCCAGATCATCCTCCAGATTGGACAAAGAAGCGTCATTCATCCACTGAGACTTCAAGGTCAAATATTTCCAATTCAATTCTTTCACTTCTTTTTTAAGAGTTGTGATTTTTCGAATTTTCTTTTCTGCCAAATGAGAATTCATAATCGTAAGCAGAGACAATCCAAAAAGAAACATCAGGTATCTGGCGTTATCTCCAAGCATCTGCATCACTTTTTGGCTACTTATTTTCTGTTTCTTTTTACTCATCCTCTTTTTTTATCCTTTTCGCGATCCGCATTTTGGCACTGCGTGATCTTTTATTTCTTTTTATCTCTTCCCCGCTTGCCATCAAAGGCTTTCGGGTAATCATTTCAAAATCCAAATCAAGCTTCCCATACACTCCCCTCTCAATCACACCATCCACATTTCCTCTTCGGAAAAAATTTTTCACCATCCGGTCTTCCAGTGAGTGGAAGGAAATAACCACCACACGACCTCCCACTTTTACAAATTCACTCAATCTCTCCAAGAATTTCTGCAACTCTCCGATTTCATCGTTCACCTCCATCCGGATCGATTGAAACACCTGGGACAAATACCTCATTTTATTGCCTACTACTTTTTGTGAAGCAATAAAGACAAGATCTTCTGTAGTCTGAATCTTTTTACGACGCCTATACTCCACAATCGAACGAGCGAGACTTTTGGAATTCCTAATTTCTCCATAATCTGAAAACATATACCAAAGCCGTTCCTCCGGATACTCATTTAACACCTCTTGTGCCGAGAGCCCGGCTCCTTGATTCATTCGCATATCGAGCTCTGATGGAAACCGATACGAAAACCCGCGATCCGCTTCATCAAACTGCATCGACGAAACACCCAGATCTACCAGCACACCATCTACCTGATCAACCCCATCCGCCCGGAGCACATCTGCCATATCGGAAAAATTATTATGGCGAAGCCGTAGCCTTCGATCTGATTTAGCAGCCACCAAAACAGAAAGATCCCGGTCAAAGCCGTACAAAACTCCGATTGTCAACCTATTTAAGATCTCACTGCTATGTCCGCCTGCTCCATATGTACCATCTACATACACACCATCTTCCCGGATTTTCAATCCTTCCATCGCTTCATCCAGCATCACAGGTATATGCTTCATTCACTTTCTTCTTTTTCCGATCCGCCGCCAAGAACCTGCTCTGCAAGCTGAGAAAACTCCTCCGGCTCGGCATCCAACATGCCGTAATAAGTTTCTTTATCCCATATTTCAATCCGATCCAGATAAGCAAACAAAACCACATCCTTATCCACTTCTGCGTACTCCAGTAGGTTTTTACCAATCAGCACACGATCCGCAGAATCTGTAGTTACACTATTTACTCCTCTGAAAAAATACCGTATAAAATTCCGATCCTTCTGCCGATATACATTCAGATCGTTGATTCCGGCCACGATCTTATCCCAAACTTTTTCAGGATACATCATGATACATTTTTCAAAACCCCGATTCACGAAAAAAGTAGCAGGTGCCAGACCACCCAATTGCTTCAGCAACTGAGCCGGCATTTTCAGACGTCCTTTTGCGTCCAACCTGCATTCATATTCTCCGTAGAGCTGGGCCATTATTTTTTATTCAAGCTTGATCGGCATCAAAATTAAAGAACTTTCCCACAACTTCCCACCTTTTAACACCACATATATGGAAAAAATAAATATTTACCACTTTATTCCACGATCCTTCAAATACATATAATCATTTTGATTACAAAACATAGTCTATTCTTCGATCGCAGATACAATATAAATAAATGTTCTGAATTACAAATATATACAGATAAAATAGTAATTAATATGTCTGATCAGAAAGTGGTAAATTGTGGGAGGAAAAGTCTATTTTCAATAAATTATGCGAGTTTTTGGTGTGATTTACTCTCCAGACAGAGTGAAACATGAGGAATAAGAAAAAAAAGATGGATCCATTCAGGCTGGATTCGAGATCACTTCCGGAGAAAAATTCACAAGAAAAGACAAGTAACTGACATAAGAATAAGAGCTATGATTTTCAAGAAAATCAGGGGATCTATCCTATAATGCTAATGTCAGGGAAAAAGAAGTATGGTGTCTTTTTATTTTACAAGAATCGAATAAAAAACCAACAGATCTGGGTGCCCAATACCATCGGTTTTCAATGGAATCAGAGAAGAGAAGGTAAAAGAAAACAGAGAAAAAGATGATGATTGCCATGGATAATCCGGGCTAACATCTAATCCAGCTAAAAACCTCCAAAAACATCAGGGTAAGAATGGCTAAAAGAACCACGCAATGTCTATCCTGAAGAGAGACGAGAACTACTTCTTATAATTCTTACTAAAAGAATCGATTTTCATTTTGAGAACTCCGAAAATCGCCTCATTTACGATATTTGCGGACATCTTGGATTTACCCAGTTGCCGGTCTTTAAATATTATCGGAATTTCCTTAACTCGAAAACCTGAAATCCAGGAAGCAAACTTCATCTCAATCTGAAATGAATAACCTACAAAACGAATTTTATCAAGAGCCAAAGTATCCAGAACTTCATTGGTATACCCCACGAATCCGGCAGTGACATCCTTCACCGGCATTCGAGTAATCATGCGCACATACATCGAAGCTCCTTTACTAAGCCAGAGTCGTTTCCGTGGCCAGTCCAAAACACCACCGTCCGGCACATACCGACTACCAACCACCACATCCGCCTGATCTTCCATTAAAACAGCTGCCATCCGGGGCAGATCTTTTGGATTATGGGAAAAATCTGCATCCATCTCATAGATAAAATCATAATTTTTCTCCAATCCCCACTTGAATCCATGAATATAGGCAGTCCCCAATCCTAATTTCCCCTTCCTCTCTTCTATAAAAAGTCCGGGGGTTGTTTCCTGCATATTTTTGACTATATCTGCCGTACCATCAGGGGAGCCATCATCGACTACTAATACATCAAAATCAATTTCCAGTTCTTTCACCGCTTCGATGATAGCTTGGATATTTTCTTTCTCGTTGTACGTAGGTATGATGACTAAATGTTTCTTCAAAATCCAGGTTTAAGATTTTAATGGGCTCAAAGATAGAAAATGATTTCGATTATTCTAATCCAGATTCCGTTCCTCTCAAAAAGATCTTTCTCCTTCAATAAAAAAGAAGCTAATCGTTACTCAATATAACGGTTTGGGATATCTGGCAGGATCCACACTATTCAACATTTCAGATACTGCCTTGACGATATCATCCACGTTGGGCTTGGTGACATAATCACCATCATCACCATAAGCAGGGCGATGATTTCTGCTCGACATCGTGCGGGGCGGTATTTCCAAATAAGGAAATATTCCTTGTTCATTCAGCGCCTGATCCAGCATATAAGCGCTACCACCACCGGCTACATCCTCATCCACAAAGAGAACCCGGTTGGTTCTTTGAACCGATTGACCGATCATTCCCGGAATATCAAACGGCATCAGAGTCTGAACATCGATCACTTCAGGATGAATATTCCATTCCTTCAAAGACTCAACCGCCTCCATGACTTTCCACAAAGTAGCGCCGTAGGATACGATGGTGATATCATCCCCTTTGACCATCACCTCCGGCACACCCAACGGTACTGTATATTCACCAATATTTTCGGGCATTTTCTCCCTCACCCGATACTGATTGAGTGTCTCAATGACAATCGCCGGATCATCTGACTGAAGCAGAGTAGCATACATTCCGGCCGCTTGCACCATATTTCTTGGAACACAAAGATGCATTCCCTTCAAGGAATTGAGCAACATACCCATAGGAGAACCTGAGTGCCAAATCCCTTCCAGGCGGTGCCCCCGTGTACGAATAATCGGCGCACTCGCTTGTTTGCCATCGGTTCGATATCGTAAGGTCGCCAGATCGTCGGACAAAGGAGACAGTGCATAAATAACATAATCCAAATATTGTACCTCCGCGATAGCACGCATCCCCCGCATCCCCATTCCCGTTGCTTGCCCGATGATCGTCCATTCACGGATTCCGGTATCAAATATTCTTTCTTCTCCAAATTTGTCCTGCAGACCAGCAAAACCTTGATTTACATCTCCCAACTTACCGACATCTTCTCCAAAAGCGAACAGGTTCGGGTATTTCTCAAATGCTTTTTCAAAAAATCGGTTCAGTATCATGAATCCACGCTCCATCGGTGAATCTTCCCCATATTCGGGCGGGGTAACTTTCACCTTCATCGGAGAACGGGCGCTACTTGACAGAAGATGAGAAGAAATCGCCTCATCCAGATAATCCGTTTTGGATCGAAGCCAGGTGAGCAATTCATCCTGGGGTATATCATTCATTGAAAAATAATAGCTCATTTTTCGTCCAGCGGAAACGATATCAGATAATTTTGGATAAGGTAAAGCCTTCATCGAATCATAAACTTTCTGGATATAACTGGGCTCACCATGAGAACGGTATATTTTCCTCACGATGACAGTAAAATCCTCCATTTCCTGATGGATCCTCTTCTCAAATTTTTTCCAAGCGTTATTTTTAGCTTCCCGGGCCACCCGAACAGCTTCAAGTTTTAGTTGTTCCAGCTCTTCAGCTGAAGCAAGTTCATTCTGGAGGATCCACTCCTCAAACTTTACAATACAATCATTTTCTCTTTCCCATTCCAGTCGCTCCTTACTTTTATACCGTTCATGCGATCCGGAGGTGCTATGCCCCAGGGGTTGAGTCATATCCATCACGTGAATCAATGCCGGGATATGTTCTTCCCTTACAGATTTGATCGCCCTTTCATACAGGTCTACCAGTCCCGGATAATCCCATCCTTTCGCTGTATAAATACGAATTCCATTCTTATTTTCATCGATCAAAAAACCCTCCATCGCACGTGAAATGCTCTCCTTGACGGTTTGATATTTTTTGGGTACGGAGATCGCATATCCATCATCCCACACACTTACCGCAAGAGGTACTTTCATGACTGCGGCAGCATTCATCATTTCCCAAAATGCTCCTTCAGATGTGCTGCCATCCCCTATTGTTAGAAATGAAACAGCGTCACCTGCATCATTGGTCATATCATCATGTAATTGAGGCAGTTCTCGGTATTTTTTTGATGCCAGTGCAATCCCAATTCCACGAGCCACTTGCCCTGCCGTAGCAGAAATATCTGAGGTCATATTATATCTGTCGGTAAGATCCAGCCAATTTCCATCTTCATCTATAAAAGGTGTCGCAAAATGACTGGCCATCTGTCGCCCTCCTGAAAAAGGATCATTTTCTGGATCCGCATACACCTGAGCGAAATACTCTTCCAAATCTGCCACTCCTAATGCAAACATCAGCGTCTGATCTCTGTAGTACCCGGAGCGAAAATCACCTTTTTCAAAAACACGCGCCATCGCAACCTGTGCGACTTCTTTCCCTGCCCCAGTTATACCAAACTTGGCCTTACCGCCAAGTACCTCCCGCCGTACCAAGATGGCAGCCTGCCGGCTGACGCAGCAAATCCAAAAATCGTGCAGAACCTCCTTTATGAAAGGATCTTCTTTTGAAATTAAATCATGAATTCCCGGATCCTTCAGTAAATTTTTCATATTTTTCCATTCAACCGCCCATAAAATTACAGAACTTTTGTTCTTTATCAAAATCATTTCCCGGATATAAAAGATCCTCCTCTTTTCATGGGCTCTTGTCCAATAACTTGTATCCCTACCTCGCTTCCTTGTCCGGGATAAGAATAAAACTAAACCTTCTTTAACGTTTTTTTATTGTACTAAATATTTCACCCCATCGTTTCATAACCGTATATTGCATAATGGTTATTTTAAAAACATATCAAAAACTGTATATAATGAAACAGCTTGTATTGACCTTTTTCCTCTTTCTTGGAATCATCAGTTTTGCTACCGCACAAAACACTACAGACAAAAAGGCACCGGAACAAAACACCAGCCTTACTTTTGAACAACTAACCGTCGATTATGGCGATATAGAAAGAGGTTCAGATCCATACAGGACTTTCGTTTTCACAAATACGAGTGACAGTCCTGTAGCAATCAAAAATGCAAAGGGTTCATGTGGATGTACCGTTCCGGAATATCCCAAAGAGCCGATTATGCCCGGTGAAAAAAGTGAAATCAAGGTTCGATATGATACCCAAAGAATGGGACCGATCGCAAGAACAATAACGCTAACGACTACCAATGATGAAAAAATCACTTTGAGTATCAAAGGGAGAGTTCACAAATCAGAAGATAAAAGTGTACCGACACAAGACAAAGCTGCTTTTTAATCAGTAGCAAAGCTTCGATTTAAAAAACCCTTGAAGATCTTCAAGGGTTTTTTTGTTTACATGAATTAAGATAAATCTTACATCAATATTCTCTCATATGATCATTCTATTGTCTCCCTCCAAAACTTTGAGAAAAGAAAAAATCAAGCATCCTCACCCTACCAAACCAATCTTTCCTGAAAAATCGAGGACTTTGATGAATCAGCTCAAAAATACTTCCAGGCAAGAAATTAAAAAACTGATGAAAATCAGCGATAATCTGACTGATCTCAATTATGATCGTTTCCAAGAATTTGAAACTGACTTCTCGAAAAATTCAGGCGAGCCCGCAATTTACACCTTCAAAGGGGATGTATTTCAAGGTTTGGAAGCAGAAAACTGGAGCGAAAAGGACTTAGCATATGCGGAATCCAGATTGTTTATTCTATCAGGATTATATGGTTTATTAAGACCCAGCACGCTGGTCCAACCATATCGCCTGGAAATGGGAACCGCCTTGTCAACAAAAAAAGCAAAAACTCTTTATGAATTTTGGGGGAGCGATCTCACCGAACTGATCAATAAGGAACTCAGTCATCAGCAAAACAAAATCCTTATCAATCTTGCCTCACAAGAATATTCTAAAGCTATTCAATTCCAAGATATTGAAGCTACGCAAATCATTGTTCACTTTCGGGAATGGAGGAATGAAAAATGGACTTTTATTTCATTTAATGCAAAAAAAGCACGGGGCACGATGGCGCGTTTTATCATTCAGGAAAGAATCAAAGATACTGAAGGATTGAAAGGTTTTGACCTGGATGGATATGCTTATAATGAAGAACTTTCCTCAGATAAAGAGCTGTTTTTTACCAAGTAATATCGAATCCATTTCGAGCACGGCAACGAACACTTCGAACTTTTAGCTTGTATTATTCATGAAATTAAATTTATTCAGATCGAAGACGTCGTCTCGTCACCCGTTTGGCAGACAAGACCGCAACACAAGAGAAAGGTGAATTCAATTCAAAAAACGGATCATTTTCAAAGGGGGGCTGAGATTTTCTCTATAACACCTGATAATCAGGCAGTAGACGATATTGCCCGTAATTATTTAAAAAATTTTGGCAAATAAGACAGATTAAAAAAATCCCGGTAAATATCTTTCATAAAAATCGATAGTGATAGGGATCTAAATTTCCATATCCTTTCGAATCAATTCCACATATTCTGATGAAACTTTCATGATTTCACAAATCAGGCCAAGATCCATATTTTTACGGAGCATATTTTGGATGGTCTCTCTTCTTCCTTTCTCCATCCCTTCCTCAATTCCTTCTTCTCTTCCTTTTTTTACCATTCGCTCGGTGTAGCTCAATACTTCAGTTTTCATATTATCAGGTAATTTATCAATATAAAAATCAACGTTTTCTCCTTCCTCTTTTACCAGCTCGAAAAAATAAACAAAAAATGTTTGTATTTGGTTCCGATTATCCCAGGATTGAATGATGGAGAATATTTCTACAAGTCGTTCCAATAACTTTCCCGGATCAGAAGAATACTTTTGCGTCATCATGGCCGAAGCCAGCAAACTATGCCCCAGTTGATATATTTCTTCATCTTGTAAATCGAATAAACTATGAAAAATAATCTCAAACGAAGGGATATAAGGAAGCAGGACTTCACTTGTTTCTTGGAATAATTGAAAAGTTGTCGGAGGTTTCCATTTCCTGCGTCCATGATAGTATAAGATGGGAATGATGGGGATCAGAGGATCTTCATTGTTTCTGATCTGTTGACGGTAACCATCAAATTTATATCCGCCTATCTGGATGATGGTGAATTTATAAGGACGACCCTTATGTTCCGCCAGGAGACAAAGATATCCCATCTTTTTATGATCTTGACGGAATGGGCATCGAAATACAATATCTGCAAAGGTTTGCTTCAAATCTTCGGATACAAAGCTTTGCAGGGTGTGCTCCATGCGTGAGATGTCTAATATAGATTTTAAATTTTCCGGCAAAAAATTTTCCATATAGATCCGTGCTATTTCGATATCATTCATCAGTTATCGAAAGTAGGCATCATGTTTATTATGGATATTAGCTGACATCCATTGAAAATACTGATAATTGTCGTTGATGCCAAATAAACATTTAATAAAAAGAAATTACTGGATAATTAGCTTGCATTATTCATAAAATTAAATTCAAAAAACTGATCAAGTAGTAGTTTACACTGCACACAAGTGTTTAAAAGCTTTGGTTAATAATGTAGGTTAAAATACGTCTTACGATTCGTATTCATCAGGGCTTTGTAAACCCAACGTAAACCATGACTGTGAACCACACAAGGCACTTCATTTTACTCCCCGACCCAACAACAGAACCGAAATTTTCCTATCTTACCCTTTGTTTAGATTTATCCTTAATGAGGAGAAACCAGTGAAATAACCATTCATGAAAAATTTCTGGAAGTTCGGAATAGGATTGTTTTTCAGTGTCGGATTGTTGGTTGCATTATCGATCAGCTGGGATATGGGAGACCGGCAAATTCCACCTCTTGGAAATTTTCTCAATCCATTTACCGGTTTCTGGAATCTGGCAGAATCGGGCAAGAGTGGAAGTCACGAAAACATCTCTACTCTTTCTATCGATGATACTATTCAAATTGAATTTGATAAAAGGTTTGTCCCTTATATATATTCCAAAAGCCGCGAAGATGCATTTTATGCTCAAGGGTATCTACACGCCCGACATCGACTTTTTCAAATGGAACTTACAACTCGCTCCATTCTCGGTACACTTTCCGAAATTTTGGGCCCTGCAACCCTGGAAAAAGATATTTTCGCACGCAGGATTAACTTTCCTCAGGCTGTGCAAAACAAATTAAACAGCTGGAAAAAACACCCTCAGGTTTTCCGGATGATGGAAGCATATGTAAATGGAGTAAACGATTATCTATCCACTCTATCCCCCAAAAACTATCCGATAGAATACAAACTGCTCAATGCTGTACCGGATAAATGGTCTGTAGAAAAAACAGCTGCAGTATCCATTTCACTGGCTGCGACGCTCAATCTGAATCTTCAGGACATTCACAATACAAATACTTTACTTGCCTTGGGTTCTCGACTATACCATGATTTATTCCCGCAGTTCCCCGAGGATGTAAGGCCTATCATACATGATAAAAATTCTTATCCGGATTCCATTCCGGAAATGCCGGCACAAAACTACCATCACTTCGATTATCTTAAAAACCAGAATCCACCTCTCATACCTCCTGGAAGGGGGAGTAACAACTGGGCAGTAAGTGCAAAAACCACCCGTGATTCAATTCCAATGTTGGCAAGTGATCCTCACCTTCAGCTTACCTTACCCAATATCTGGTATGAACTGCAAATCCATTCTCCGGAATTTGGCGTACACGGGGTTTCTGTTCCAGGTATGCCCGGCATCGTAATTGGGTTCAACGCTCAGATTGCCTGGGGTCTCACCAACTCCGCAATTGATGTACTTGATATCTACAAAATCGAATGGGCAGATAAAGATAATCATTTCTATTGGCTGGATGGAGAAAAGATCAGGGCGATCACCCGCGATGAAATCATCAAAATAAAAGGAAAACAAGACCATATAGAAACCGTCAAAGACACTTATTGGGGACCGATACTTTATCCATCCGAAAACATACAAGACAATCCCACTGATATCGCTGTCAAATGGGTCAGCAGTTTACCCGATGAAAGAGCTGATTTCTACTTTCTTCTCGGAATGATGGAAGCTACCAATCTGGAAGAATACAACAAGGCATTACGTCATTTTTACATACCGGGTCAAAACATCATTTTTGCTTCTGTAGAAGACAACATTGCGCTGAAGGTACAAGGTAAATTCCCCATCAAAAGGCCGGGGCAGGGAAGATTTATTTTGGACGGAAGCTTCCGAGACAATGACTGGCTTGGCTATATACCCGAAGAGGATCTTCCCTATTCGGTCAATCCGCCAGAAGGATATCTCCTTTCGGCTAATGAATGGCCTGTTTATTCTGAGTATCCATATTATTATTCAGGCCGGTTCAATCATTACCGAGGTCGTACAATTGATGCTTTTTTGAAAGATCAAGTCATCCTCACCCCTGAAATAATGAAGACGCTTCAAAATAATGTTTTCAACCTCCAGGCTGCGGAAATTATTCCACTTCTTTTATCTTTTCTTTCACCTGAAGAGAAAAATCATCCTCTGGCTGACAGCCTGAAAAATTGGAATTATGAGTATGAACCGGATAGTCCACTACCGACCCTTACTGAATTTTGGATAGAGGAATGCCTCCGGCTGACCTTTGACGAGCTACAAGGCATGAACGAAACACCTCTTCTTCAACCGGAGATATGGCGTTTTCGAGAACTCCTTCAATACCGGCCGCGCGATAAAATATTCAATATTCAAAAAACAGATAAAAGAGAAACTGCTAAAGATGTCGTGCGTATGTCCTGGGAAAACGCGCTCTTAAAATATGATCAGCTCCCAACGTCAGAACGATTATGGGGGAAACAAAATGCACTACACATCAATCATTTGCTCGGGATACCTCATTTTTCCCATCAAAGTATTTTTACAGGAGGAGACAAAAACACCATCAATGCGATCAGCCAGACACATGGCCCCAGCTGGCGTATGATCGTAGAACTACACCCTGACAGTGTACTTGCTCACGTCATCTATCCTGGCGGTCAATCTGGAAATCCCGGATCATTTTATTATGACAACCTAATAAATCATTGGCTGACAGGAAGATACCACTCCATAAGGATTTTTGAAAAACCTGACAAAATCGACCAAAAAATGCATTATTCTCTAAATTTGATTCCAAAATGAAAACACTACTCAAACTGATCATTCTGGTTTGCGGATGCTGGATTCTATCCTATTATGGAGACTGGAAGTTTTCTCTCATATTTCCATTTACGATCAGTTTGTTTTTTCCGCACCGCTCCATTTGGCGCGAATTAGGAATTGCCTTCATTGCGGTGTTTTTAGTCTGGATCAGTGCCGCGATTATCATAGATGGAGGAAACAATAGTATTTTATCCAATCGGTTAGCAGGAGTTTTCGGACTTCTTCATGGATCCACTATCGTTATTATCACAGGGATATTGGGTGGAATCCTGGGTTTGGCTGGTGCCTTCACGGGTCATTATTTGCGCCAATCATTTTACTTTTCTCCCAAAAAAGAATAGTATTGTATTTAGCAAATACTCAACATTCGTCATGAAAAAAAATTCTCAGTTCACGCCACAACAAGCAAAAGATAAATTTCTAAAAAAGATTCTCCGCTATGCATTTATCCTCATATTAATCAGCGTAATTTATCTGAAATCTTATCTTCCGGGATTCGTTTATTTCATTATTGTACTGTCCCTCACATACGGTTTGGCAAAAAAATATATTGACTACCGGCCTTTCACCAAAAAGGAAATCTCAGAAAATAATTATCTTTCTGAAAATCGAGATTTACTTCAAACAGAGACCTGGCACTCGAAAAAGTCTGAGTCTTTGGAAAAAGAATGGAAAGATTCAGATTTTGTATGATGGAATTTTTCATATCTTCATATTTTAACATATATTCGGGTTTTAAATGAGAGCTTTGGCTCAGTTTTTGATACATTATATGATAACATCATATTGAGACCTAATTAAACCGGGTGGAGAGAGAGGCTATCCCAAAAACCTGTGCTTACCTCCCGGTTTTTTTATTTCTTTCCGATATTAATTCCTCTCCTCCGATAAAATTCAAATTCATTTTAAATCACTATTTTCGTCTGTGTACATCAATCGATACAAATTAAACTCAAACGAATGATCAATACTTGGACTTTTAATAAAAACAGAATCAGCATCTATATGGGCATCCTGTGGATGATCGTCCTCACCGGATGCGGAATTAAAAAATCGATCCCGGAACCCACCGGAGCAGTGGGTACAGAAAACATGGTCGTCAGTGCCGCTCCCGATGCCAGCAAGGTAGGTCTTCAGATCCTGGAGAAAGGAGGAAACGCAGTAGATGCAGCGATCGCAGTTCAGTTTGCACTTGCCGTCACCTATCCACAGGCAGGAAATATAGGTGGTGGTGGATTTGCGGTCGTGCGGATGAATGACGGTGAAACCCGTACCCTTGATTTCAGGGAAAAAGCATCGCGGCATGCTCATAGGGATCTGTATCTCGATCCTTCCGGGAATGTCATTCCTCGTCTTAGTCTGGACGGTCACCTGGCCGCTGGTGTCCCGGGCACAGTCCATGGAATGGTAGAGCTTCATCAATGGAAAGGCTCTTTATCATGGAAAGAGTTGATCCAGCCTTCGATCGATTTGGCGGCAGAAGGTTTTGTCCTTACCAAAAGACAAGCCCAAACATTTAATCGATTTCAAGATCTATTTTTATCTGTCAATAAACACAGCATCCCATTTCACAAAGACGGCGGCTGGAATGAAGGTGACATCTTGCGATTGCCTGATCTGGCGGAGACCCTGATCCGAATCCGGGACGAAGGAGCAGCCGGATTTTATGATGGAAAAACAGCTCAGTACATCGTACAAGAGATGGAATCCGGAAATGGACTCATCGATTACACAGATCTCTTACGATATGAAGCTAAATGGCGGGAACCCCTGAAAGGAACTTACAAAAACTTTGATATCATCACCATGCCTCCTCCCAGTAGTGGCGGTGTGGCCCTGCTGCAAATGCTAAAAGGCCTTGAAAACTTCAATCTGAGTAAACATCCTCACAACTCTGCCCCATATATTCATTATCTTGCTGAAGTAGAAAAACGAGCTTACGCAGATCGTGCTACCTATTTGGGTGATCCAGATTTTCATCCGATTCCGGTCGATATGTTGTTGAGTGATGATTATCTTCAGGACAGAATGAAAGATATCTCGCTGGATCGAGTCACTCCCTCTACTGAGATAAAAGAAGGAAACGTCGAAGTTGTCGAATCGGTGGAAACAACCCATTTTTCGGTCATGGACAATGCCGGTAATGCGGTCGCTATCACAACAACGATCAATTCCGGATTTGGATCAAAAGTATGGGTGGATGGCGCCGGATTTTTCTTAAACAATGAAATGGATGACTTCTCAGCCAAACCGGGAGTTCCCAATCAATTTGGTCTTTTGGGGAACGAAATCAATGCGATCGAGCCGGAAAAACGAATGCTGAGCAGTATGACCCCGACCATTGTTTTACACCGGAACAAACCTTATCTTATCGTAGGAAGTCCCGGAGGTTCCACGATCATGACCACCGTATTGCAGACCATCCTCAATGTAACCGAACATAATATGTCGATGCAGGAAGCAGTCGATGCAAAGCGTGTACACCATCAATGGATGCCCGATATCATCCTCCATGAATCAGAAGCTTTTTCAAAGGAAACTGAAAAAGAATTGATCGAAATGGGTTATGAATTACAAGATCGGGGTATCATCGGAGCTTGTGACGCCATCATGATATACAAAGATGGCAAAATTGAAGGAGCGCCCGATCATACTCGCGGGGATAGTACTGCCGACGGAAAATAATACATTCAAAAATTTTAAATTTTCATCATGCATAAATTTTGCCTTTTCAATGGAGAAGTCAAAGATACTTCACAACCGATCTTTCAGATCAATGATTTGGCCATTTTACGAGGATACGGAATATTTGATTTCATGCCGATCAAAAGTTCTATCCCTCTGTTTTTTGATGATTACTGGAAACGGTTTAGCAATTCAGCCCGTATCACTGGTTTGAATTTACAATTTTCGCAGGCTGAATTTAGAGAACAAATCCAAACTCTGGTACGGAAAAATAAAATAAATGATGGATATTGCCGGGTTATTTTGACCGGCGGATATTCTTCCAATGGATTTTCTCCGGATGGAACGCCAAATTGTGTAGTCACGACCATGGGTGAATTTGGATATGACGCTTCCGAATATAAAGGAACCAAACTGCTCACACTTCTTTTCACACGAGAGAATCCACTGGTAAAATCTCTCAATTATTCAACTGTACTCATGCAGCAAGAAAAATTAAAGAGTGAAGGGGCTTCCGATGTTCTTTATATAGATCAAAATTCAATCGTCAGTGAATCATCCCGCGCCAATTTCTTCATACTCAATTCTGATGGAATCCTGATGACGCCCGGGACCAATATATTACCTGGTATTACCCGGAAAAACGTACTGGCAGCTGCGGAGAAAATTGGGATTCCCGTCAAGATCGAAGACTTCAATCTTGATGAGGTGAGAAGTGCACAATCCGCGTTTATGACAAGCACTACCAAAAACATAATGCCCGTCACAAAAGTGGATGATTTTGTGATCAATGAAGAAAAAATAGTTCAGACTATTACCGATCTACAAGCTGAATTGGATCGAGAAATCAATCGTTATATTGCAGAACATTCCTAACCCGGATTATTCATGAGGTTTGCTTTATGTAGATCCGAAGCGACGAAAGCTACAGGAATAGTATACTATTGCAAGGCTTTTGCAACGAAGGATGATGCACGTGTCTCGGCCATAAGACGAGATGAAGCAAAACCAAACAACATCCATTTTTGAGGAATTTCAATTCCTAAAAAATGGCAAACAATCATCTGTTGATCAGCGTGATAGGATAAATAAAAGAATGTTGTGGTGAATAATGCGGGCTAAGAACCCAGATGAGTACATATAAATAAAAAAAGAGTTATGAGATCATAAAATCTGCATAGCTCTTTTTTTATTTTGGAAATGACTCTTTTAAAAAGTCATCAGCTAACATTTTCTTTTATACGACGTGTACGGTGGTTCTGTTCCGCTTTCCTTTCCGAAATTGTACCGTTCCGTCCGATAAAGCAAACAAAGTATGGTCTTTCCCCATACCTACGTTTCTTCCCGGATGAAATTTTGTTCCTCTCTGACGGACGATGATATTACCGGCGATAATGGGTTGACCTCCAAAAATTTTCACGCCGAGCATCTTTGGATTACTATCCCTACCGTTGTCTGTACTCCCTACTCCTTTCTTGTGTGCCATAATTATAAATATTTAAATATTAAGCGATAGAATCAATACGCAATCGGGTCAATGCCTGGCGGTGACCTTTCCTACGGCGATATCCCTTTCGCTTCTTTTTCTTGAATACAATGATTTTGTCATCTTTCAGATGCTCCAGTACTGTCGCCTTTACTCCAAGTTCGAGCGTAGGAGCACCTACATTGACCTGATCTCCATTAGCAGTCAGATATACCTCATTAAAATGAACCTGAGATCCCTCTTCAGCATCCAAACGGTTTACAAACAATTCCTGACCTTCGGTCACCTTAAATTGCTTACCGGAAATTGATACAATCGCAAACATACCTATTCGTGTTATTATTTTGGATTGCAAAAATAGATATTCTTGTCATATTTACAAAATTTGTTTTCTATTAATTCCGGTAGATAAATCCCTACAACCGCAAACAGATAGAAAAACTATAATTTTTCAATGAAATTCTCTACGTCTCAATAACATAAAATGTTCTTGTTTCCTGCTGTTCCTTTGACCAGGATCAAGCCTTTATAAAGACTCACTCCATACCGATAAAGCAAGTCACCTCTTCTGAAAACAGGATAAGACTATTATATTTTTCTATTCCGACAATCCTCCTCCAACGAAGCTTGTATATATGTACAAAAGATTTTAGAAAATAGTTCAAAGATCAAATATCATGTCCAAGAAAGATAAAAAAGTAAAAAAACCGAAAGCGCCTGATTACAAACCTTATCCTTCAGATGAGGATATATACAAACAGGATCAAAAAAAACCGATCCCAAGAGATTTGGAATCTGAAGCAGAAGCAAGAGATGCAGAAGCTGATCCACGTTCCTATCCCCTGGAGGATTTTGATCCGGTTGTCCGCGAAAAGTTCTCTACCCCGGAGGATGATAACTGGAATACAGAAAATTTTGACACCGATCATTCCGGAGACGATCTCGATGTACCGGGAAGTGAATTGGATGATCCGGAAGAAGATATCGGGGAAGAAGATGAAGAAAATAATTACTACAGTCTTGGGGGGCCACGTAAAGAAAAGTAAATTCCGTATCTTATCCTCCAGAGTATCATTCATCAAGAATCCTTTTTTTGAAATCAATTCTCAAAACTCAAGCTTTTGATTCATTCTTATATGGTCGAAGAAGGACTCTTCAAAAAAATAATTCATCTATATGAAAAGATTGACGCTAAATGATGGACATCACCATCCAGCTATCGGATTTGGCACGTATCAGGGCATCGGCGAAGAAGGAATAAAGGCAGTGACCAAAGCCATTGAAATCGGATATCGCCTCATCGACACCGCTGCTGTATATCGTAATGAAGAAGAAGTAGGAGAAGGAATCCGGAGAAGTGGAATCTCTCGAGAGGAGATTATCATTACGTCCAAACTTGCAAGAACCAAACTGGGGGCTACGCATGTAAAGAAAGAACTTGAAAAATCTTTGAATCGCCTTCAGGTCGAATATCTTGACCTATACCTGATCCACTGGCCCGCCAATGCCATAAATTTTGAAAACTGGGCCGAAATCAATATTGACACCTGGAAGGCGATGGAGGAGGCGCAGCAAGAAGGGAAAATCCGATCCATTGGGGTCAGTAATTTCTGGCAGGAACATCTTGATCCAATATTAGAAAACTGTGAAATTATTCCCTCAGTCAATCAGATCGAGTTTCATCCTGGATACCGACAGGCTGAAGTAGTCCAATATTGCTCCGACAAAGGAATATTGATCGAAGGGTGGTCTCCTTTAGCCAAAGGTCAGGCATTGAAAAATGGAACGATCCGGCGCATGGCCAAAAAATATGGAAAGACGGAAGCCCAAGTATGTCTTCGCTGGGCAATAGAACAGAATATAGTTCCTATTCCAAAATCTGTCAATCCTGAACGCATCACTGAAAACTTTCAAGTATTTGATTTTCAGCTGTCTGGAGAAGATGTTCATGCACTCAATCAAATGCCGCAGATGGGTTTTAGTGGAGAACTTCCCAATGACTGGTGAATCATAAAACCCTCGTCAAATATAAGTCCCAATAGCAAATAATATTAGACGACATGGATCTGATCCTGGCTAAATCTATTTCAGAAAATAGAAGATCATGAATATAAGCAAAAAGAAAGGAAGCCGTCTTCTACTATTCGACTTCAAATGAAATATTGGCAGTTACTGCATAGGATGTAATTTCACTTCCGTCTACACGCGCGTTCATGTTTTTTATATTGATCGACCGGATATTTTTCACAGTTTTAGCAGCTTCTTTCACGGCGTTTCGGGCAGCATCATCAAAACTCTTATCGGATGTAGCGATCACTTCAATAATTTTTACAACACTCATATTAAAAAAATTTTACAATAATCAATATGGGATCAATATAATCATTCCCGATCTCATTATAAAATAAACCAGGATTCATTTTTTGATAAAGTACATGTTTTTATTTTTCGCGATCATGCATCATTTCTGATCATCTGCAGCACTCCATCGAGGTAGTAATAGATATCCTTTGACTGGAGCTGAGAGGGTGGATCCATTTCATACCGGCTTCCCAGCCTGCATATCACCAGTTCCTGTTCCGGAATGACGATCACATATTGTCCCAGATGGCCCCTCAACAAATAAAACCGGGGATCATAATCTTCATCAAGCCATAATCCCTCCCCATATTGAGGAGATTCATCAAATCCCGGCGTTTGCATCATTTTCAAAAATTCGGATGAAATCAATTGCTCTCCCTCCCACTCTCCTTCCTGTAAAAACAACTGTCCTATCCTCAAAAAATCACGAGCAGTAGCATGAAGGCAACAATAGGTCTTTTCCGTACCGGTGGTTTTATCCATCGACCAATAAGCAGAATGTTCCATCCCCATAGGTTTCCAAAACTTTTGAGAAAGGTAGGTACTCAACGTCTCCGGCAAAACACGAGTCAAAATAATCCCCAGAAGTTGAGTATCTCCGCTTTGATAACTGAATTTACGCCCGGGAGTTTGTACGATTTTTCTACTCAAAATCAATTCCTCCAGATGATTTCCATAATAAGCAGCAGTCGTGACATTGAAGGGGTGATAATAATTTTCCTGCCAGTCCATTCCCGAACTCATCCGGATCAGATCGCGCAAGGTCAATTCATCTGCCGGAGAATAATCATACTGCGGTAAAAATTCTGACACTTTTTGATCCAGGTTTTCGATATATCCCTCTTCGATCGCTTTGCCGAGCAAAAGGGCGGTCACTGTTTTCGCGATAGAAAATGAATTGGACACAGCTTGTTTGTTGTGACGACCAAAATATTGTTCATGAATCAAATGCCCCTGCTGCGCAACCAGCAACGCCGAAGTTTTCATTTGTTTCAGTTTTTGTTGAAATTTGATCGATGGCTGATATTTATTAAAGCGTGCGCCTTCCCGCCAGGGCTTGATATTTCCACGCGGCACAGCCCGGTGCCGGAAATTTCTCAAATCGTATATCGAAGCTGTGCTTTTACCAGATAAATAAGTCAACCTCAACGCCTTAAAAAAGTATGGGTGATAATAATATATGGCGAACAAAACTCCTATCAAAAGAATCAGTATAAACCAGATACGCATCTTTATTTTTTGTCTAAATATAGTAAAGTTACTGATAAAGTAGCATACTTAATAATAATCTGAGGTCAACGATTCACCTCCATAAATGAGACTTTCATCCTCTTATCTGAGTTTTTTATTTCTATTTACAAGTGAGATATTAAATGGATAGGATTCACTTTTTTATTATATTTATTTTTCACCAATGAGTCAAATATGAAGTATCTTAACCTGCTCTATCTTACTATATCTTCCATCGGCCTGCTGACCAGCTGCTTCCATTCTGGTTCCGAAAACAGCTCCTCAGAATCTATTCCACCCAACATCATCGTTTTCATGGTCGATGACATGGGATGGATGGATACTTCGGTTCCATTTTATGATGATCCTATGCCCTTGAATGAGCGATATCACACCCCGTATATGGAAAGTCTCGCTAAAGCAGGGATGAAATTTAAACATGCCTACGCACAACCGGTTTGTACACCAACCCGGGTAAGTTTTCTGACAGGAATGAATGCAGCACGAGCCCATGTCACCAACTGGATATCACCCCATAAAAACACACCTACAGATGCAAAAGATCCACAGTTTGATCCGATCAACTGGAATATGAATGGACTGAGCACTGATCCTGAAACCGAAAACACAATACATGCCACACCACTTCCTGCTCTACTCCAGGAAAACGGGTATCACACGATTCACATAGGGAAAGCTCATTGGGGATCAGAAGGAACTCCTGGTTCCGATCCATTAAATTTAGGATTTATGAAAAACATAGCCGGTCATGCTGGTGGTCATCCGCAGAGTTATTTATCAGATGATCGATTTGGAAATATTCCGGGGAAGGCTCAACCACAAGCAGTACCTGATCTTGAAAAATATTATGATCAAAATATATTTTTGACCGAAGCATTGACGCGCGAAGCCATCCAGGCGATAGAAACACCCATCACGGAAAAGAAACCATTTTTCTTAAATATGTCTCACTATGCTCTACATACTCCGATCATGGCTGACGAACGATTTGTGCAAAAATATTATGACCAGGGCATTGACTCCATCGAAGCTAAGTATGCAAGCCTGATCGAAGGAATGGACAAAAGTCTCGGGGATCTCATGGAATATCTGGAAGAAAATGATCAAACAGATCGTACGGTCATTCTTTTCATCAGTGACAATGGTGGTCTGGATCATCACCAGAGAGCAGGCCCGGTCAATACACACAATCATCCTCTCCGATCGGGGAAAGGTTCCATTTATGAGGGTGGCATCCGGGTACCGATGATCGTCAAATGGCCGGGCGTAGTAAAAGAGGATACTTCGACTGAAACTCCTGTCATCATCGAAGATTTTTTCCTTTCGATTTTGGATATAGCTGGAATCGACTCACCCAACATCATGCAAGAAATCGATGCGATGAGTTTTGTACCACTCCTGAAAAATCCGGAACATTCCACTCCGGAAAGACCTTTAGTCTTTCATTATCCGCATAACTGGATCCCCATCTCCCCAGATGAAGACTTAGGAATCAATTATTATAGTGCGGTCCGGATGGGTGACTGGAAACTCATATACCGGATGCGGGATCAATCATTTCAACTTTATAATATAGTCCAGGATATCGAGGAAAAAACCGATCTCAAGCAACAATATCCGGATAAAGTTATAAAACTCGCTCAGATCCTGGGGGAAACTCTCAAGACAAGAAATGCTCAAATGCCGACCGATAAAGAAACAGGGCATTCTGTACCTTTTCCGGATGAGGTGGTTATCACATTCGAATTACATCAACAAGAGTCAAACGAGTAGGAAATGTAAATATCAAAAGAGAAACACCAAATTCTAATTTCCATATATTTAAAAATAGCAATCAAGTAATAAGAATAATTATGAGAAAATTGTAAATTTGGATGTTGATCAGAGGCAGCCAATTCTCATGAACCCGAAGAAACTAAACAGGTTCTTTTCGGACCTTTGACATAATTATTTAAACACTTCTACTATGAAACATTTTTTAGTTCCGACCGATTTTTCAAAAACGGCAGATATTGCGCTTGAATTTGCCGCTCAAAGTGCAAAATTCATCCCTGCCACGATAACCATAGTACATGCTTTTGAATTGGTGAACAACATGTATGTAGACTATGGTGGAGCTCATCGTGAATTTCATGAGGATCTCACCCGGGAAATCCAGAAGAAACTGGATCAGGTAAAACAGGAAATTCAAAAACGACATGATGTAAAAATCAACACCCTCTTAGCGAAAGAACATTTGGACAAAGCGATCCTCAATATTACAGAGGAAGAAAATATCGATATGATCATCATGGGAACGCTGGGAGCAAGTGGCGTCAAGAGTAAACTATGGGGCAGCAGAACTTCGTCCGTCATATCGAGTTCTCCCGTTCCGGTAATGACGATTCCACATAGTTATTTTTGGGAAAAACCAAGTTCATTCTTATTGGCGACCAATCAGTTTGAAAGATCAGAACCTATCCTGGACTACATTTTTGAGTTGGCTGGATTATATCTTGCCACAGTTCACACGGCTGTATTTACCAGTGAAGAAGAAGATAAAGCCGGCACCTATATCCGCCACGAAAAAGAAATCGAAGAATATGAACAGTTTCTGAAAGAAGAGTACAAAGAAGACTCATTAAGTTCGGCTCATTTATATGGTGACGATTTTGAAAAATCAATTGAAGATTATATCCACGATCATCGAATCAACATCCTGATCATGGTTACGCGACAAAAGAGTTTCTGGAAAAGACTGTTCGATCCAAGCGTCACTCAGCAGATGAGTTTCCATACGAAAATACCTTTGTTAGCTATTCCGGAATCATATCAGCCAGATTAATATCATATACAAAAAACGTGATTTTGGTAAAGCCGGATGCAAACGCAACCGGCTTTACTCTTTTCCGTACTTTTTTTCATATTTCTATTTATTTTTGATATCATCCCGTAAAAATCAGAATGCAAAATAAAAATCGGATGAACACCACTTTTCAAAAAAGAATCACAGTACCCAGTGTACTTTTCATCCTTCTCGTCAGTCTGATCTCAGGTATATTTCCCTCTCTGGCAGGCGAGCTGCTGGAAGGAATCAAAGACTTTATCTTCGTCAACCTGAACTGGATCTACATCTGGTCAGTCACTATTTTTGTAATTTTCCTAATCTATCTCGTCTTTAGTAAATATGGAGACATAAGGCTCGGCTCCAACGACAGCCGACCCGAACATTCCTTTTTCTCCTGGGTGGCAATGCTTTTTGCAGCAGGGATGGGGATCGGTCTGATGTATTTTAGTGTCGCAGAACCGATGCAACATTATTCGGAGGAGGTATTTGCAGATCAATCTTTCACGGAAAGAGCGAAAAATGCTCAACTATTCACTTTCTTTCATTGGGGAGTTCATGCCTGGGCTATTTATGCCACCGTCGGTTTAGCGCTCTCTTATTTTGCGTATCGATACCGACTTCCTTTATCGCTCCGCAGTTGTTTTTATCCATTGCTCAAAAACAAGATCAACGGAAAATGGGGAGACGCCATCGATATATTTGCTCTATGCAGCACCTTTTTTGGAATTACCACTTCTTTGGGCTTTGGAGTTGTTCAGGTAAACGCCGGTCTCAATATCCTGAATATCGTTCCCTCTACTGATTTTATATACAAAATCCTGATCGTCGGTATTCTTGTTAGTTGCTCGATTTTATCGGCGACCAGCGGAGTCAATCGAGGAATCAAAATCTTGAGCAGTATCAATATCATCGGGGTCATCGGACTTTTGTTATTTGTTTTATTTGCAGGTCCCACCGTCTATCTGATCGGCAGTTTCACAGAAGGAATCGGATATTATATCAGCAATTTTTTCAGCCTGACCTTCAGTACCCATGCATATGAGCCGGAAAAACTACCTTGGTTTCATGGATGGACCATCCTTTACTGGGCGTGGTGGATATCGTGGTCTCCTTTCGTAGGGCTATTCATCGCCCGGATTTCGAAAGGACGTACCATCAGAGAATTTGTGGGAGCAGTTCTAATCCTACCTACTTTATTCAATTTTATCTTTATGGCCATTTTCGGAAACAGTGCCATCTGGTTTGACTTCAATCTTGCAGATGGTGCACTCAGCGCACTGGCCACTGACCCCGACGCTCTGACTTTCCGATTCTTAGAATATCTTCCACTGACCTCTTTCTCCAGCATCCTGGTCATCAGTATAATCATTATTTTCTTCGTCACTTCGGCCGATTCCGGGATTCTGGTCATGGATAGCATCGCTACCAAAAATGCAGCCACCTCACCAAAATGGCAAATGGTTTTTATGGGAATTTCACTCGCTGCACTTTCGCTTTTACTTTTGAATGTAGGTGGATTGGAAGCACTTCAGACGATGACTTTGATCACCGCTTTGCCATTTTCTCTCATCATGCTGATGTTCATCGTCAGTCTTATGAAAGCACTGGTGATCGATCGAAGTTACTATGATCAAAAAATATCTGACTACACCGTCCCCTGGTCTGGAGAATATTGGAAAAAGAGACTCCACATGATAGTTTCATCCAAAGATTCACCCACGATTTCTCGATTCATTCAGACGACTGTCCGGGAAGCAATGTATGAACTAAAAGAAGAATTCCACAAAAACGGAATTGAAGCACAGGTCAAAGAACTAAAGAACCCGGAACGGATAGAGATTGAAATCCACCATGGCATCGTCAACAACTTCATTTATGGAGTAAAAAACCAGCACCGTACTTTGTCAGAGTTTTTACTGGAAGAAGACAATTTACCGGAATTTGAAACAGACAAAAAATATTATCCAAAATCTTATTTTGGGGATGCTCGTCCTGGGTACGATGTACAGTATTTTACTAAAAACGAATTGATCTCCGATATTTTAAAACATTACGAACGATTTTTGGAGATCATATCCGAAGAAGAATATGAATTATTCATCAGTCGAAATGCGAACAAGAACCTTCGATGATAAAATGTAATGATCTTCGTATTGAACATTCATCGCTTATTTTTCATTAATCTTCTTGGAACAAGGTGCCGGATCACAAACTTTAACCTGTTTAAAATGATATTTATCACAATCCATCCGTTAAAACTTGTATGTTTGGATTATAATTCAAATACTCTTATTTTAGTTTCTTGATCCAGAAACAGAATATGAATCAATTTAAACTTGTATGAACCATGAAAATCAAAAATCTTTTTATTTTTTTATTCGCAATATCACTTACTTTCAGTTGCCAAAACTCTGGTCAACAAGACTCCACTGATTCTGATGATCAGCAGACGACGGTAGCACCCGGAACGACGATCGAAGCGGAAGGTGACGATCATAGAGCTATCAATGTAACGGTCGAGCCGGCCAGCGGCAGCAATCTTTCCGGCAACATTACATTTACAGAAGCCAATGGAGAAGTAACTATGAAAGCAACAATCCACGGGCTCAATCCCGGACAGGATCATGCGATTCATATCCACGAAAAAGGGGATTGCTCAGCTGATGATGCTACTTCTGCCGGCGGACACTGGAATCCTACAGATGAGATCCACGGTGCGTGGGGCGATACCGAAGGTTACCACGCCGGTGACATCGGAAATCTGGAAGCAGATGAAAATGGAATCGCAGAAATGGAGTTTTCTACGGACAAATGGTGCATCGGTTGCAATGACATGAACAAAGACATCGTCGGGAAAGCCATCATCATCCATGAAGATCCGGATGATTTTGAAACTCAACCTACAGGAAACGCAGGCGGTAGGATCGGATGCGGCGTGATCAAATAAAAATTCACTTATAAGACATAAAATTTCAACCCGGGAAGTTTTTTCAAAACCTGCCCGGGTTTTTTCATTTCATACCTTTTCAAAACGCATCGATCATCCTTTCTTATGATTTTTATCTTTTCCATTTTTCACAATGGATTCCTTCATCATTTGTTTCAATACCATTATCATAATAGACATCGATTACGTAGTTTTTCGCATCAACATGAAAATGCAAAGAGGTGAATAAAATGGGACGAACCATTATTGTATCCAATCGCTTACCCTTACAGATTCTATTCAAAAACGACAACCTGGAGCTAATCCCCAGCGTAGGAGGTCTGGCCACAGGTCTGAAATCATTCCACCAGAAGAAAAATGCGCTCTGGATCGGATGGCCCGGGCTATTGGAGAAAGATGTCGAAGATAAATCCATTCGGGAAAAAATAGACAATGAATTAAGATCAAAAAAATTCAAACCGGTCTATCTTACTGAAGAGGATCTGGAGGATTATTATTATGGATTCAGCAATCGGGTCCTATGGCCTCTGTTTCATTATTTTACCGAGTACACCAAGTTCAATCAGAGGATGTGGGATTCTTATCAGAGAATCAATCAAGCCTTTGCCGATCATATCATCGAAGAAGCAGATGAAAACACTACAGTCTGGGTTCATGATTATCATCTGATGCTTCTGCCACAGTATCTGCGCGAACGCCGGCCCGATCTCAAAATAGGATTCTTTCTTCATATCCCTTTTCCTGCTTATGAAGTATTCAGGATTCTACCGGTGAGAGAGGACATCCTTCGTGGATTGTTGGGAGCAGATTTAATCGGATTTCACACCTATGACTATCAGCAACATTTTCTGCATTGTGTCGAATCCCTTACTCCGGCAACTATCCTTTACAACCAGGCCATCACTGATGATCATGCTACCACAGTAGATGTATATCCCATGGGAATCGATGTTGAAAAATTCGAAAATACCGCCCGGGAACATATTCAGATGAAAGAAGAAGAGAAAAGCGAACTGAGAAAAGAGCTGGAACATCAAAAGTCCCATCATCCCGGCATCAAACTTATCTTGTCTATTGATCGGCTCGATTATACCAAAGGAATTGCACTGCGAATCAAAGCCTTTGACTATTTTCTGAAAAAAAATCCACAGTACCATAAAAAAGTACGCTTGGTGATGCTGGCAGTACCCTCCAGAACAGGTGTTCCCCAATATCAAAAACTCAAAAGAGAAGTGGATGAACTGGTGGGCAGGATCAATGGTCGTTATGCCACCATGGGCTGGAATCCAATCTGGTATTTTTATCGATCAATGCCTTTTGGTGATCTTATCGACCTATACACCCAATGCGATATCGCCCTTCTTACTCCATTGAGAGATGGTATGAATCTCGTAGCAAAAGAATATATCATGTCACGAGTGGATCAAAGCGGAGTATTGATCTTGAGTGAAATGGCGGGTGCCATGCACGAGATGGCAGAAGCTTTGCTGATCAATCCCAACAATTTTCAACAGATCAACGATTCACTAATCGAAGCAATTGACATGCCACTTTCAGAACAAAAGAGGCGAAATAAAGCTATGCAGGAGAGACTTCAAAATCAGGATATCAAACAATGGGCACAAAAATTCATGCAAGATCTCCAGGAAAAAGAAAAAGAAGAGCAGGCCAAACCATGGGATCATCAAATCCAAGATTCTCTCATTCATCGATATAAAAAAGCATCCAAGCGACAAATTTTCCTCAGCTTTGACCATGTGTTTACCAGCTATCAGCAGGATCCGGCACGAAGAGATCAATTCAATCCGCTCATTGAAACCATTCGTGCTCTGGCGATGGACTCCAAAAATGATATCATCATAATAAGCAGTCATGAGGCCTCTCAGATTATGAATCTTTGGGAGAATATACCTGTTACCACCATAGCAGAACAAGGTTATTCGATATGGAGTCGGGGCGAAAATATTTCTTCTCAAATCGATATTGATGCACATTGGAAAGAGGTCATCCGTCCTTTACTTTTATCTTATCAGGAAAGAGTACCCGGGTCAAAAGTGGAGGAAAAAGAAAGAGCTTTAATCTGGAATTACCAGGATGTTCCCATCCAAGATGGAGCCAAAAAGGCCAATGAACTTTCGATATTGCTAAGAGATCTGGCTGATCCCAATGAGATCACGGTACATGAAGGCCAGAATACCATTTCCGTCAAACCGGCTGAAATTCATAAAGGATGGGCTATGTCTCAATTCATGGAAAAAAACCCCGCTGATTTTGTTCTCATTGCAGGTGATGATCCGGCAGATGAAATGATGTTTTTGAGAGCCCCGGCAGAGGCTTTTACAATTCGTATCGGATTTCCTGTATCACACGCTCAGTACTTCATGGAAGAAATCGAGGAGCTGAAGTCTTTATTTGACCAGTTTCTTCATTTGGATTTCGGCGAGCCACTGAAGAACAAAAAAGGATAAAAATAATTTCAGCTTATTTATGAATATATTCCTTAAATGTCTTGTGCTTCTTCATTTCGGTTCCGGCTTTGAAGTTTTTCTCATAATATTCGTATGTCTTTCTCAAACCCTCACTTCGAGGAATGACCGGCTTCCATCCCAATATTTTCTTCGCTAAGCTGATATCCGGATTTCTCTGCAAAGGGTCATCTTCGGGAAGCGGTTTGTATTTTATTTTTTGAGGCAGTTTTGCTATTTCCCTCATCTCTTCTGCCAGCTGCAAAATGGTTATTTCATCAGGATTTCCCAGATTTACCGGATAAGGATAATCGCTCATCAACAATCTGAAAATTCCTTCCACCAAATCCGTAACATAACAAAAAGAGCGTGTCTGAAGTCCATCACCAAAAACAGTAAAAGGATCTCCTGCGAGCGCCTGGGAGATAAAGGCCGGAATAACTCTGCCATCATTCAGGCGCATACGCGGGCCATAAGTATTAAATATTCTTGCAATCCGTGTTTCGATCCCATGAAAACGATAATAAGACATAGTCATCGCTTCCATGAATCGTTTTGCTTCATCATACACTCCGCGCGGACCAATCGCATTTACATTTCCATAATAATCTTCTCTTTGAGGATGAACCAGTGGATCCCCGTAGATTTCGGATGTAGAAGCAAGCAGTATGCGTGCATTTTTTGCTTTGGCCAATCCAAGGAGGCGGTGTGTTCCCATCGCTCCTGCTTTGAGGGTTTGAATCGGAATTTTCAGATAATCGATGGGACTGGCCGGTGAAGCAAAATGCAATATATAGTCCAATCGCCCCGGAACATGGACATAATTGGTGACATCGTGGTGATAAAATTCAAAATTAGGATTTTTAAAAAGGTGGGACAAATGTTCAATATCTCCTGTGATCAGGTTGTCCATCCCGATTACTTCATATCCTTCTTTTATAAAACGATCACAAAGATGAGATCCCAAAAATCCGGCAGCGCCGGAAATCAAAATACGGTTCATTTCCTTATTATTTGATGTTGAATATCTATATCAGAAATATAAGAATCACGTACCGTAGGACAAAATCAGAAAGACAGATCGATCAGCAATTCTTTGATTTGTAATAAAATGTGGTACAGGAAGATTTTATTTTTTCATACGACAAAAATCGATTCCGGAATTCATCTCTTTTCCCGGACTTGTTGCTTATAGTGAGAGGGTTTACAATTATATTTTTGCTTGAAGATCTTGGAAAAATAACTTCTGCTTGAAAGGCCTATGGTGTATACGATTTCAGAGATGTTCATATCGGAAGTGCGGATCAACTCCTCTGATTTCTCCAGACGAACATCCTGGATATATTTAGCTACAGTGTTTCCATGCATTTCCCGAAAACCCTCCTGAAGTTTGGTAACAGACAATCCCCCCATTCGACAGAGGTCATCTACTTTATAACTTTTCCCCGGATCTGCCTTGATCATCGCGGTCAATTTCCGGATCTGCTGAATCTCATATTGAGTCAAAGAACCAAAACTTTCTTCACTAATCTTTTCGCTATTTCGGAAATGAAGGATCATCTTGCCCAGAAGCAAGCGCCCATATGCATCTGTCATAAGATCATCCGAAAGTGAATTCCCTTCGAATGATTCGATATTGGAAAAAATCTCATTCAAAGTCAGATTGGGTCCGCAAATTGCCAGATTATCTTTTCGGCTGGCTGTATTTTCCAAAAAATGTACAATCTGAGAGTAGAGCGAATTTTGAGAATGTGAATTGTTGGGCCGGTTGATTTTGATCAGGTAAAAATGGTAGTGGGTTCCTTTCTTAAATCGAAACGTTACTGGATGTTCTGACTGAGCAAATGAAGCCACGATCTGATAAGGATGAACCAATATTGAATCATGAATAGGGCAGACGATTTCTAAACTTCCTTCTACAGGATACAGCATTAGTAGATGGGGAATTTGGTGATCTGCCCACTCCACTTCCAAGGTACTTTCTGGTGTAAATTCAAAGGTAAACAATTTGGCTTCGCGCGATATGGAAACAGAAGAAATATCTTCCTCCAGTTCATCCTGCAAGGCAGTGGCAAGATAAACTAACTCTCTTCCGCGCGCAATTCGGGCAGGTAATACAGATAGGTTTTTAGATTCTCTCATATGTTGAACTTTTAATGTTTTGTGTTAATTTCTAACGACTTCATCTATAATTAAATTATACATCAATTAAGAAAATCCTCTCTTCACATATTTATTGACTTCAATTCAATAAAGGAGTCAAAGGTATTTATATATTTATTATTTTCTATTGATCGCTCCCTATGCCCATCCACTATTCTATTCTTTCTGCTTTTATTTCAATCTCAAAAAACTCATAAATTAAAATTACTAAATCTAACAAAATAAATCTAATTCTCATCTATTTTATTCACATATTTATATCTCTAATAAAAAACCTCTCATCGTTGATGATTAATTCATAAATCATATCATTAATTTTTATTATGTATGAATAAAATCACCTCCATTTACGTGGATGATTTGCCCAGTAATGTAGGATGCATCCTCTGATGCTAAAAACACATACGCGGGTGCCACTTCGCTGGGCTGTCCCGCTCTTCCCATCGGCGTATCCTGACCAAAATCGGATACTTTGTCAAAAGTCGCTGGAATGAGCGGCGTCCAGATCGGTCCCGGTGCTACACCATTTACCCGAATACCCCGGGAAGCAAGTTTCAGAGACAATGACCGGATAAATCCAGCGATCGCCCCTTTGGTGCTCGAATAATCGAGTAGAGCCGGACTTCCTCTATATGTAGTAATCGAAGTAGTGGAAAGGATCACATCCCCTTTTCCCATATATTCCAATGCTGCCCTTGTCACTAAAAAGTGAGGATAAATATTGGTTTGAAAAGTTTCGGTGATTTGTTGAAGAGAAATTTCTTTGAGATTCTTTTTTGGAAATTGAACTCCTGCATTATTCACTAAAACATTGATTTTCGAGAATTTTTCAATCGTCACATCTACACAATGAATACAAAACGATTCTTCTTTCAGATCCCCACGAAGCAAAACGCATTGTCTGTTTTCCTTTTCTATCAATCTCTTTGTTTCATTTGCATCCTTATCTTCTTCTAAGTAAACGATTGCTATATCAGCCCCTTCCCGTGCAAAATGAACAGCTATACTCCGTCCTATTCCACTATCTCCTCCTGTGATCAAAGCGACTTTATCTTTCAATTTTTCACTCCCCTGGTATTTCTTACGTATAATCTCGGGTTTCGGTATCATTTTGTATTGATCCCCGGGTTGTTGTTGACTTTGCTCCGGAAATTTACTTGGCTTATTATGTTCCATTTGATTGATCTTTTATGGTTCATCCGATTTGGATGATTTTGATATCTCATTCTTCTACCCATCGGAAATACTTGTAACAGCTATAGTTTCATGAAAATGAAAGATTCACAACCTCACAAAGCAATCCAATCATAATTTCAGAGCTATACGTTTCGATTAATTGTATTTATATGTTATTCATATCTTCGGGAATCATCCCAATTGTAAATGGTGGATCGTAATCGTCGATCCGAAAGTCCGGTTTTCTCTCCAATTCTCTTCAACATTGAACCAAACTCTCCATCGTGGTATGACAGATCCTGATCCGTCAAATGAGTGTGCTCACGTTGAAAAGAATTTTTCATGATCTTCCATTTTGCTTCCAAAACCTCGTCAGAGAATTCATCTTTCTGCATATTTCGGATTATACGAGCCTCCTCAGAGTCTCTTCGATTATCTTGTTTATCATCCATTTTTCATTATTTTTATTCGTTTTAAAAATATGTGTTGCGTTAGCGAATAGTCTAAAGCAGAAGATTTTCCAACACTTTCTATTGAATTTCCATATAATATTAATGACGATCGAATTTGATCAGCTGGGGTAACGCATAATTCCGGTTATTCTCTCTTGACGATCGTGCGAACCTTGGGAGAAGGTGTACCGATGAGCCCTCCTACAAATCCTAAGACAGCACCAGATCCGATCAACAGCAAAATCAGCATTCCATTTCGGCCTGCAGCACTTCTCCTATTTCTATGGTGGTTCTTTCCTTTTTTATACTGTTCCCGCTCGATATACATTTGCTCCACCTGGTTTAAGTTTTCGCTGTACACAAGCCACCACAACCGCATCATTCTGTCGATCTCTTCTTCAGAAAGATCTGTATGCTCTGCCAATTCTGTCCGAATATCTGCTGTCGACCCAAGATTTCGGGAAGAAGATCCTTTTCCTTGATCTTCTCCAATTTCCATTTCTTCGAGATAAAGACCAGTATTATATCCTGAATACATTTGGCCGGGGAACATATTGCTAAGATTCTTTTCTGCCATCGGATCTACAGTTTCTGTATCCCGTATTGCAGAATATTGTTTTGTAGAAACGGGCGGGATTTCCATCAAATGATATAGATCATTTTTCATCGTTCGGAAGATACGATTGATGTCCGGATCACCATCTGGCTCTATATCGGAAGAAGAGTTTTCCGGATAATCAGAAAGTCCCTGTAAAATCTCTGTCGCAGGATCTGAATATCTTATAAAAAATGGCGACCAGAATACAGATACAATCAGTAAAAGAGACCAGGATAAAAGTCCCTGCATTCCGCCTGCAAAGACGGAAGACACGCCGGAAAATCGAGCCGCTACGATTCCTCCCAATAAAATAGAAACTCCAAAAGAAATCCAACCCCATACCCTTCCATCTGATCCGGTGAGAAAAGGACTTTCGCTCCAGCTTTGATTCTCCAAAATTCCCACTCCAACACCAAGTAAATAAAATAAAAATAATAAAGAAAAAGAGACCACTGTTCCGGCCATAATCCCGCTCCAGTCGATTTTCCTTCCGTAAACTATTTTTTCTTTTTCGATCATGGATTCTTCATTCCACCTCTTGATTGATGAAGTTCCAAGATAAAGGATCAAGGATTTTTTTATTGATCAAAATCATAAAAAACCTATCGGTAAAAATAAATTCATGTTTTAGTAAGCTTTCTTAAAGTTCATTTAAACAAATTTATCTTTCATTATCATCTGAGACATCATTTATAGTTCTTAATAGAGTCACTGAACATCTTCCAGATTCTCAATCGCATGGATCATATCCAGTTTTTGATCCAACAAACCATAGAACAGATCTCCCAGCCTCTCTACTCTTTCTGTCATATTTTTTATATGGAAATCCTCGACTTCTATTCCTTTTTTGATCTCTTCCCAACGAACCGGAGCAGATACCCGCGCTCCCGACACCGGACGAACACTATAGGGCGCCACGATCGTTTGGCCGGTTCGGTTTTGTAAGTAATCCAAATAAATTCTTCCCTTCCTCTTTTCAATACTTCTCTCCATCGTGACTAACCGGGGCAGCTGCCTCTGAACAAAAAAACATAGTATCCGGGTAAAATCCCGCGCTGCAGAAAAATCATAAAGTCCCCCCATCGGTATGAATATATGAATTCCGGCAGACCCGGAAGTTTTGGGATAACCGATAATTTGTGCCTTGTCCAATACACTTTTGACAGCAAGAGCAGCCTCCCGCACTTCATCAAAAGTATTGGACGGCGATGGATCCAGGTCAATCACAGTATAATCCGGGTATTTCAGGTGATCCTTCCGAACCATCCATGGATTGATTTCTATACACCCCAGATTGGCCATATAAACCAGAGTCGCTTCATCCTGACACATCAGATAATTGATGGATTTTCCCGATGAAGATTTTATTTCAATCGTCTCGATCCACTCCGGAAGATATTCCTGGTTTTTCTGATAAAATCCGGGGCGATCGATCCCGTCCGGATGCCGGTGAAGATTTTGAGGTCGATCTCGCAGATAAGGCAGAATCCACTCAGACATTTGCAAATAATATTCGAGAAGATCATATTTCAAAAATCCGGAATCAGGCCATAGAATCTTTTCTGGATTGGATATTTCGACTCTTTGTCCATCCACTTCCAGGTGAGAAGATATGCTCTTGGTAGAAGATCCTGTATCGATCTCTTCCATTCCCATCTCATCCGCTTTTCGATCTGGCCTCATCCTGAAAAAAACCGGATGTCGTAACATTCCCTGCCGGGTTTGCTCACTATATATGACTTCACATACCAATTCAGGGTTCAACCATTGAGGAACTCTTCCCTTCAGATTTATTTTTTCAGCAAAAGGAGATCGATCCTCCAAGGAAGATTGAAACATTTCAAATAAATTCTGCATTTGTGCAATCGAAAACCCCGTCCCACAATTTCCGATGTACTTCCAATGCGTCGCCTCCTTTTGTCCTAAAATAAGAGAACCAAAAGGGCGGCCCGATTTATCCGACTCAGTATATCCGCATATCACCGCCTCGATCGTCTTACGTGATTTTATTTTTCGCCAATCCTCACTTCTTTTCCCGGGATAATATAAGGAGTCTTTTTTCTTGGCAATGATCCCTTCCTCCCCTTTCTCTATCATATTATGATAAAAATCCTGTCCTTGCTCGTCCACATGATCCGAAAAATGAATTCGTTCCATATCCGTGATCAATGCTGCCAGCAATTCCTTTCGATCGATCAAAGGAAATCGGTAAAGATCATGCCCATCAAGGTGCAATAGATCAAAAACAAAATATCTTAGATCTACTTTTTGATCATTTTCATAGTTATGCATCCTTTCAAATCGGGATATTCCTTTTTGATCCAACACGACCATTTCCCCATCCAAAACAACCGAGTGATCCAGAGTAATAAGTTCCTCTTCCACCATGCGGTATTTCCCGGAATAAGAGATCCCGTTCCGTGAGTACAATTTCACTTTCCCGTCCTTGATATTGGCGAGCATCCGATATCCATCATATTTCAATTCAAAGATCCAATCAGGATCATCGAAGGGTTCATCCGCTACCGTAGCCAGCATCGGAGCGACCATCTTGTCCCAATCCAATGGATCCGTTTCCTCATAACCTCCACCAGAATCAGGCAAAAAATCTTCCGCATCATAATCTTCATGGATAGCAAAGGAATCAGCCGCCTTGATCAGTAGCCAATGATCTTTTTCTGAAGATCCCAGATGACTCCGCACCAAAACAAAGCGCCCCTTTAATTTTTCCCCTTTCAGTTCAATGGAAAGTTTTCCATTTTCATATGCTTTGATCAGAGAATTTGCCTCTCCTTTTTTACGATCCGTCAGGCTATAAGATCCCTGATCCCAAATCTCCATTTTACCGGCACCATAATTACCTTTCGGGATGGTTCCAGAAAAATCAAGATATTCGATAGGATGGTCTTCTGTATGGATCGCCAGTCTTTTATCATCGGGATTCATGGACGGACCTTTGGGTACAGCCCAGCTTTTCAATACGCCCTCCATCTCCAGCCGCAGATCATAATGTAAACGCCGAGCCTGATGACGCTGGATCACAAACCTGCATTCATCTCCTGAACTTACTTTCCCTTTTGGTTCCGGACTCGTCTCAAAATTTCTTTTTTCATGATATTCCTCCAATCCCATGAATCAAGATACTTTCTTCTTTTTCCTTTTTTCCAGGCTTTCTTTCAGCTTTGCCATCAAATCAGCTGCTGCTGTAGGAGTAACATCCACTTTTTCCGCTTGAAACTTCTCTCCGGTTGATTTTTGCTGGATGATCTCTCGAAGCTGATCATTGTAAACATCATTATATTTTTCAAATTCAAATTTCTCTGAATATTGCTCGATAAGCGATTTTGCCATTTCCAATTCCCTCTTTGATATCTTTTCATCCGGTAGATTTAAGCGGGTAGGATCTCGGATTTCGGATGCAAAACGGATTACATGAAGAACAAGAGCATCTCGGTAAACTCCGATCAAGCTCAGATGCTCTTTTTGACGCATGACGAAAGTCGCCACCCCGAGTTTCTCCGTATCCAACAAGGCTTTTCTCAATAAAGCATATGCTTTTTCTCCCCCCTTTTGAGGTTCGATAAAATATGGTTTTTTGAAAAGAACATCCGCCACTTCCGACTCTTCGATAAACTCTTCAATATCGATCGTTTTGCTTTTTTTCATATTCGCCTGTTCGAAGTCAGAATCCTCCAAAATGATATAATGATCGTTTTGTTTGAATCCCTTTACTATATCCTCCCAGGCAACTTCCTTCCCTGTTTTCTCATTCACTCTTTTATAGCGGATTCTGGAATGATCATGTTTATCCAGCATATCAAGATCCAATCTCCCCTCTTCTGACCCCGAAAATAACTTAATAGGGATGGAAACCAATCCAAAACTGATACTACCATTCCAAATCGATCTCATGTTTTATTGTTTTTTCTCAAAATCCTTCGTCATAGATCATCTTTTGATCTTGATTTTTTTCCTCCGCCATGGCGGGCGAGCATACTCTATTCGATGTCGCTCAAGGCGAATCTGAATTCTTTATTCTCACCAACTTCTTATATATCCCCAATAATAAAAACGAAGTAGCCCATTGTCCAAAAAACAAGGCAGCATGATTCTTTTTCATTAGTTTGAGTCCTAATGAAGTCCCCATCGAAGTCACCGCAGCAGCGAAATATAAATCCGCGGGAACCTCCTCCACATAATTTTCAATCTTTTCAGTCAACTCCTTATCCTGATGTCCATCCGTATACATAAGTGAATTTTTGGTGAACCTTGAATATAAACAATAAGAAACAGGGCTCTTCCATAAAAAGAACAGAAGATCTTTTCCCGTTAAAAATCATCCGGTTAAAGTTCATCCTCATTTTACCCCTTATTCATGAGAATAATTTTATTCAGATCTGAGTCGACAATTTACTCTTTCATGAAAGGATAACGATAATCTTCCGGGGGATTGAAATTTTCCTTAATCGTTCTTGGGCTCACCCATCGAAGCAGATTGAATATTGATCCGGCTTTGTCATTGGTCCCACTGGCACGCGCTCCACCAAAAGCTTGTTGCCCGACAACAGCTCCTGTCGGTTTATCATTGATGTAAAAATTCCCGGCTGCATAACGCAGTCGCTCTGTTACCCGGACGATCACTTCCCGATCCCGCGCAAAAACAGCTCCGGTGAGGCCATAGGGCGAAGTTTCATCCAATAAGTCCAGAGTACGATCCAGTTCATCGTCTTCATAGATATAGATCGTCAGCACCGGTCCAAAAATCTCTTCCTCCATCGTCTTGAATTTCGGATCGGAAGTAAGAATAACCGTTGGCTCGATAAAATAACCTTTGGTTTTGTCATAATCACCACCCCAAAGAATCTCCGCATTTCCTGAATTCTTGGCGTCATCAATATATCCGGTGATTTTATCAAAAGCTGCTTCAGTGATGACCGCCGTGACAAAATTTTTCAGATCCTCCACACTTCCCATTTGAATCGATCGGATCTGCTCTTCCATATGACTCTTTACTTCATCCCATATACTCCGTGCAATGTAAGCCCTTGAAGCGGCCGAACACTTTTGTCCTTGAAATTCAAATGCACCCCGCGTCAATGCAGTGGCCACCTGCACAGGTTCCGCCGACTCATGCGCGATCACAAAATCTTTGCCCCCCGTCTCCCCTACGATTCGTGGAAAATTTTTATAGATCTCCAAATTCTCAGAAATGACCCTCCAGAGTGATCGAAACACCTTCGTACTTCCTGTAAAATGGAGTCCCGCAAACTCATGATGGGAAAACACCTCTTCCCCGATTTCCGGACCATCGGCAAAAACAAGATTGATCACCCCATCAGGCAGACCGGCTTCCCGAAAAGCTTCCATCACAAAATGAGCTGAAAAAATCTGAGCATCAGAAGGTTTCCAAACCACGGTATTGCCCATCAAAGCAGGCGCAGATGGAAGATTCCCGGCAATCGCCGTAAAATTGAAAGGAGTAATCGCGAAGACGAATCCTTCAAGAGGACGATACTCCATCCGATTCCAAATACCGCGATCATTGGCCGGCTGATCCCGATAGATTTTCGTCATATAATTTACATTGAACCGGATAAAATCGGCCAATTCACATACCGCATCGATCTCGGACTGAAATATTGTTTTGGATTGCCCCAGCATGGTGGCCGCATTCATACGAGACCGCCAGGGTCCGGCAATCAATTCCGCCGCCCTCAAAAATATCGCAGCCCGGTCCTCCCACGCCATTTTTTCCCAATCTGAATTCGCATCAAGTGCCGCCTTGATCGCATCTCGGGCATGGGTGCGATCTCCCCTGCTATAATATCCCAAAGTATGAGACAATTCATGAGGTGGATGAATCGCAATTTTATTTTCCGTAAAAATCTCTTCTCCTCCGATCACCATGGGAATTTCCCATTCTTTTGCTTTCATCTGCCGGATGGCGTTCATCAATTCGATTCGTTCGGCACTACCCGGCCGATATTCCAATACTGGCTCATTGACAGGCAATGGAGCCTCAAAAAAAGCATTTGCAGACATAAGCTAAAATTTTAATTTTCACAATTTGATCTCCGGTGGTAAAAACACATTCGCATCTCCCCCTCCCTTGATGATTTCGCGGACGATCGTAGAAGAAATATGAGAATATTTGGGCTGACTGATCAAAAATACCGTTTCGAGATCATCTCCTACGGTGCTGTTGACCTGAGAAATTGTTTTTTCATAATCAAAATCGGCTGCACTTCGCAACCCCCTGATCAAATAATGTGCTCCGACTTCCCGGCAATAATCCGCCGTCAAACCAGAGAAATGATCCACTTCAATATTTTCTTTATTTTCAAAAACTTTTTCCAGCCATTCCCGCCGTTGTTCCAGCGAAAAAAGAGTCCGTTTTTGGTCATTGACACCGATCGCAACCACTATTTTATCAAATAAAGGCAATGCACGGTACACGATATCCACATGCCCCATGGTGATCGGATCAAAAGATCCCGGGAAAACAGCTATTTTCATATTTCTCATCATTTATCAAATAACACGATTTTTATTCATCCTGTTCTTTCTTCTTCCACACAGATCAATTCTCTCATTATCAATCATTCACAAAATCTCACTTCTTCGAACACACGCAAATTTCCATATCGGTCTTCCGCGATTCCTCAGACAAAATATAAAATAATTTAATTAAAAAATGGACTCTCCAGGATATTTCCACATCAAAGAATGTAAAGTACCCCTCCTAATCGCCCTCATTTATTTTTCATATGCCCACTTGAAAAGAGTATCTTTGCCCATATTTTATAAAAACTCAAACTGAACAAAATGAAATATGATCTAATTGTCATTGGTAGTGGTCCCGGAGGTTATGTTGCAGCAATCCGTGCCGCCCAATTGGGTATGAAAGTAGGAGTAGTCGAACGAGAATCCCTTGGCGGTATTTGCCTCAACTGGGGCTGCATCCCCACAAAGGCGCTTCTGAAGAGTGCGCAGGTTTATAACTATATAAAAAATGCAACCGACTTTGGAATCGAATTGGAAAACAGTAAACCCAATTTTGAAAAGGTGATCGCACGCAGCCGGGAAGTAGCCGGATCGATGAGCAAAGGAATCAATTTCTTGTTCAGAAAAAATAAAATCGACGTCCTCAAAGGAAACGGAACCTTGGAAGCCGGGAAAAAAGTAAAAGTCGAAAACGACGGGGAATCCAAAGTCTATGAAGCGGATCACATCATCGTAGCCACGGGAGGAAGAAGCAAAGAGCTTCCCAACCTGGAGATCGATGGGAAAAACATCATCGGATATCGTGAAGCGATCGTACTCAAAGAAATTCCTAAAAAGATGATCGTGGTCGGTGCCGGAGCGATCGGAACCGAGTTTGCCTACTTCTATCACTCCATGGGCTCGGAAGTAACGATGGTCGAGTATATGGAACAGGGATTGCTCCCCCGGGAAGATGCTGATATTTCCAAAGAGTTGGGTAAGATTTTCCAAAAATCCGGGATTGAAGTTTTGGCCGGCACTAAAGTGAATACTGTCACCGAGTCGGATAATGGATTGAAAGTAGAAGTGGAAAATGTCAAGAAAGGAAATAAAGAAACTCTGGACGCAGATATCGTCCTGAGTGCGGCCGGGATATCCCCCAACACAGAAAACATCGGTCTCGAAAAACTGGGAATCAAAACCGACAATGGATTGATCAAAGTAGATGAATATTACCGCACCAATGTAGATGGTGTTTATGCGATTGGTGATATTGTTCATGGGCCAGCTCTGGCGCATGTAGCAAGTGCAGAAGGAATCATTTGTGTAGAAAAAATCGCTGGTGAATCACCCACACCGATGGATTACAACAACCTGCCTTCGTGTACTTATTGTATCCCGGAGGTATCTTCGGTAGGATATACAGAAGAGGCAGCCAAAGAAGCAGGATACGATATCAAAGTAGGCAAGTTTCCATTTACTGCTTCCGGAAAAGCTCAATCTGCCGGCGCTCCGGAAGGATTTATCAAAGTTATTTTTGATGCGAAATATGGTGAATGGCTGGGAGCACACATGATCGGTTACAATGTCACCGAACTGATCGCTGAAGTGGTAGCTGCTCGAAAACTCGAGACAACCGGTCAGGAGATTATATCAAGTGTACACCCGCATCCTACGATGAGTGAAGCGGTGATGGAAGCTACTGCGGCTGCTTATGACAAAGTCATTCATCTGTAAATCCGGATTGATTCACAAACTCAAATCACGACGAAAATTGTAAAATCATGATCACGAAAAATGACCGTCTGACGCTTATCGGATTCATTCTCTTCTTTATCGGGATGCTATCCATTTTTCTGGCGCTGGTCGGGATTCATTTTTCTTTTTTAGCTTTCATCGAACGATTGGGCAAATTGCCCGCGTTTTTGATCAAGGTCGTGATGGCGATTTCCGGGGTGGTGATCATTTATCTTTCCAAAATCCATTATCCCACTCAGTATAATGAGGAAGAAGAGGAATTAGAAAAAGAGGAAAAGAAAGAAGCAGAGTAAGTGGAATAGCTTAAAAAAGTAAATCCATCCCGGGAAATCTCTCCGGGATGGATTTTTTTATTTCCTCGCCCATGATTTTCTTAAAATAACTTCGTCCACAAAATAAATCTTCAGACCCCGAAAACAAATTAATCCCAATCTTCCGCTACAAGAATAATTAGTCACCAAGCTGGTGACCAATTGTTCTTGCGGCTTTTGCAAGATAATCGAAGTATATTTTCGATGTGGAACTTATGACTGTTCGCCGTAAGACGAATGGACTCCGCCACTGGCGGACGAGCATTCAAAAGCAGGCAAGCGCCCCCGGTACAGTGGTTCACCATTCCCGCAGCGGATTAGAGATCCCTTCGTAAATAAGTTCGGAAAAGGGCGAAATATATCAGTACAGGGCGACGAGCCCTGTGTAATGATATTCATCATGGTTTTGAGCGCTAAAGTGCGATATCCAGGAATCGGAATTTTTATGGGGCTAAAGCCGCAGAACAATATTTCTTTTTCAAAATCAACCGAAATTAATTACCTGTATATTCAAAAGAATGGGACGCAAATGATCCGCCAAGTGGCAGATCATACACGGATCTTGGATCAACGCGGATCTGCTAAAGCAGAATAGGATGATCACCGATAATTATTTCAATCAGCACATCCACTCAACTGCACCAGAAATCTCCATCCCCACAAAATGCAGCCAGAAGCTGGTTCAAAGCCAGAGGCTGGAAGCCCCCGGTACATTGGTTCACCAGTCCTGCAGCGGTTCAGAGATCCCTTCGTAAATAAGCCAGAAAAAGGGCGAAATATATCAGTACAGGGCGACGAGCCCTGTGTAATGATATTCATCATGGTTTTGAGCGCTGAAAGTGCGATATCAAGGAATGGGAATTTTTATGGAGTTAAAGCCGCAAGGCATTATTTATATTATGCAACAGCGACTACTATTTGAATATCAGACATTTTAGAGGAAATTTCACCCCTTAAAATGATCAGTTTTTTGAATTAAATTCATCCATCTCTTGCGTAGCAGAAGTTTTGCAATACTCTACTATGGCTGCAACTTCCGACGCCATAAGATCGGAATGAATCTAATCTCATGAATAGTACAGGTTAGATTAACATTAATTATTTCTTTTATCTCATCCGATCAATCCCACCTTCCGCCGATCCTGCTAATCATCTTGGCAAATCGACTAACACCAAGGAAGGTATTGATTTATATTTATGAATCCGGCTTCGCACGTCATATTCAAAAAATGATACCATGAAAAATTTAGTTTTGTTTTTCGTTATAGTTCTGACCATCAGTCTTCACTCCTGCCTCAAAGATGATGGAAACAATCCGCAATATGTGCGGATGGAAATCACCGATGTAGAGATACCTGATACATTCCGGCTGGGAGCTACTTATGAATTCAGGATCCATTATGACCGTCCCGATGGATGCACTCACTTACAGGGATTTGATTCTTACCCGATCGCGCAGACCACCCGTCAGATCGTGGCAGTGGGCGTCCGATATGAAAACGACGCCTGTCCGGATGTAGTCAAAGAAGAAACAGGACAACTCCTTTTTCAGGTTATTTACAGCGATACGTACACCTTCCGTTTTTGGCAGGGAGAAGATGACGAAGGAAATTCGGTCTATCTGGAGAAGAAGGTTCCCGTCCGGTGAAGGTAAAATCCACCAAAACCATCAACCTTTTTTCATTTCCAAAAACTTTGACTGGATCACCTCCTCTACCGTTTGGTTAGTGATTTTGCTTTCGAGCCAGGAGAGAATATCGAGATAGAGGAAAAATCTTTTTTCTATCGGATCGTTTTGCAAGCCTTCCAGCTGTGATTTCAATTCTCTGAAATGATCCTTCACTTCCAGGATTTTCATGGACGGCATCTTCCGCAAAAACGCGAAAATATGCTGATGCACTTTTTGCAACTCTTCCATTTTCCCCAGATACCGATATACCGACTTCACCTGATATTGCAACAGGCGCTCATTCCCCAGTTCATAATGAGAAATCAGATTGAGAATCCGCGCATAACTTTGAATATCGGTTCGGATATCATAAGGTCTTTGATTGATGATCAGATTGAGAAAATCGATCGCACGGCTATAATCTCCTCCCCCAAAATAGAGGCACGCGATCTTGTAATAAAAGACCAGGATGCGGTGCTGGTCCCAATTATATGGATTTTCCTGAATAAGTTGAATCAGCTCCGGCAACCATTCCCATGAAGCCTGAAAACGACCTTCCAATATATACAGATCGATTCGATGCAGATAATAATAAAGGTAATACAGACCTTCTACGTTGGCTTTTTTCGCCGATATTTTATTCTTGATCTTCAGGAATTGATCGAAACGACTCTTATACCGATCATAACTATTCAGGAAAAATAGAGCATTGCAAATATTGTGGACCGCTTTCATATAGATCACCAGATTAACCTTCTTCATCTGTGGATAATCTTCAAAAGCATGGACAAACTTGAGACAGTGACGATAATAATTCTGAAAATCCTGCGTGATATAATAGTACCACATATATGCCTGGTGATAATATATCCGCTCATAAAATCCCATTTTTTCAAGATCCAACCCGCCCATCCCCTGATAAAAGTAACTACTCAGCCGCTCCTTCTCCTTAAAGTTTTTGATGTATCCGTTTTTCAGATACCAATCATAGAGTTTCAGAGCTTTGTTGGACAGAAAAGTCGTCTGTGAAATTCTTTCCAGTACGACATTGGATTTATTTGAAAGATTGGCAGCACGGTCCCCCACGCTACTCGTGATATATTGACTCTCAATAAATTTTTCAAATTGGAGAATATCTCCCAGGATAAAATACTCCTGAAGTTCACGCGCTCTGTTCTTACATTTCTGAAGCTGATCTAAACTCTGGAAATATAAGCCCTTGTCATATAAGATTCTCGCGAAATCAAATTGCTCCACTAAATTATATAGATCCAATCGTCCGTAAAGATTCCGAAGACTCTTGAGTATATGCCTGTACAAGCTGGCTCGAACATTGGGAAGTTGACTCCGTTTCAATCCTTCTACATTCTCGAGGACAACTTCCTCGTCGAAAGATTTTCTCTTGTTGATTTCCACAAAAACCTGGTAATACAAAACATCTTCTGAATGCCCATATCGGTTCACGTAGAGGCTGAAAGCTCTTTTTTCCGCACTGGACATCGAAAGAATCAACTGTAAAAGCGCATCAGATTTGCTACTGGATACTGTATGTCTTGTTTTCATTAAAACCTGAAATTCAATAACTTATATTCTTCAAACAACATTCACACCCCGTAATGGTTTCCATGAATTAAAATGAACAATCACATTGGAATGTTTATTTTAGTATCGTAAATGATATAAAAGTAAGAGTAATATGGCAAAAGTACACATTTTTGACACGACTTTACGGGATGGAGAACAAGTACCAGGGTGCAAGCTCAACAAAGATCAGAAAATCAAACTTGCCCGACAACTGGATCGCCTGGGAGTCGATGTCATTGAAGCAGGATTCCCCATTTCTTCCCCGGGGGATTTCCAGGCTGTGGAAGCTATTTGCGAAACAGTAGAAAACAGTATCGTCTGCGGGTTGTCCCGTGCCGTGAGAAAAGATATTGAAGTAGCAGCAGAGGCGTTACAAAAGGCAAAACGTCCCCGAATCCATACCGGAATAGGGACATCGGATAATCATATCAAGTACAAATTTCAATCCACTCGTGAAAAAATTCTTGAACGCGTAAAAGACTGCGTCTCCTATGCCAAATCCTTTGTAGAAGATGTTGAATTTTATGCAGAGGACGCCGGTCGGACCGACAATGAGTTTTTGGCACGAGCCTGTCAGATCGCTGTGGACAATGGTGCTACTGTACTCAATATACCTGATACCACAGGACATTGTCTTCCTCAGGAGTATGGTGAAAAAATCGCATATTTGCGGGATAATGTGACCGGTCTCGAAAATGTAATCATCTCTACTCACTGCCACAATGACCTGGGATTGGCTACCGCCAACAGTATTTTTGGGGTGATGAATGGAGCCAGGCAAATCGAATGCACCATCAACGGAATCGGCGAACGCGCCGGAAACACCTCTCTTGAAGAATGTGTCATGGTTCTTAAAATGCACAAAGATCTTGGATTTTATACCGATATCAATACACAGCTGTTATTTGAGACGAGCCGTATGGTATCGGAAGAAATGGGGATGGTCGTCCAGCCCAACAAAGCGATCGTGGGAACAAATGCTTTCGCTCACAGCTCCGGAATTCATCAGGATGGAGTCATCAAAGAAAGATCTACTTATGAGATCATCGATCCGGCAATGGTCGGTGTCGACAAATCTTCGATTGTTCTGACGGCCAGAAGCGGAAGAGCTGCTCTGGCATTCCGACTTAAAGAAATCGGATGCGAGGTGACAAAACTGGAGCTGGATGCATTATATGAACGTTTTCTTGAAATCGCTGATGAGAAAAAACAGATCGAGTCGGAAGATTTACATTATCTGAGCGAATACAAGGACAAAATTTACGCTGAATATTCAAAATAATTATGGCAACAACACTTTTTGACAAAATATGGGATTCACACGTTATCAAATCGGTGGATCAAGAACAGGATATTTTATACATCGACCGGCATTTCATCCATGAAGTGACCAGTCCTCAGGCTTTTTCAGGATTACGTGAACGGGGTATTCCCCTCTTCAGAAAAGAACAAACGATCGCCACGGCAGATCATAATGTGCCAACGATCAATCAACATCTCGAAATCACGGAACCACTCAGCCGCAAACAGGTCGAAACACTTACCCATAACTGTGAAGAATTTGATGTGGAATTGTATGGTCTGGGGAATCCCAACCAGGGAATCGTACATATCATCGGTCCCGAACTGGGAATCACTCAGCCGGGAATGACCATCGTCTGTGGTGATAGTCACACTTCTACCCATGGTGCCTTCGGAACGATCGCTTTTGGAATCGGAACAAGTCAGGTAGAACAGGTTTTTGCGACACAGAGTATTCTGGTCAGCAAACCCAAAACCATGCGAATCACCATCGATGGCGAACTGGGGAAAGGCGTCTACAGTAAAGATCTCATCCTCTATCTTCTCTCTCAGCTCACAGCGGCAGGTGGAACGGGGCACTTCATAGAATATGCTGGATCCGCAATCAAAAGCCTGAGCATGGAAGCGCGAATGACCATCTGTAATATGAGTATCGAAATGGGAGCACGAGGTGGACTGATCGCCCCCGATGAGACCACATTCGAATATATCAAAGGACGCAAATTTGCTCCTAAAGGAAAAGATTGGGAGGAAGCACTCGCCTACTGGAAAACTTTAAAAAGTGATCCTGATGCTGTTTTTGATCAAGAATATCATTTTGATGCAGCTGACATCGAGCCTATGGTAACATACGGAACCAATCCGGGAATGGGAATCAAGATATCGGAAGTGATCCCTCAACAGTTGAGCACGACCAAATCAGAATCCTTTGACAAAGCCCTGCGCTACATGGGGCTGCAACGAGGGCAGCCGATCAAGGGACTCGAAATCCAAAATGTATTCATCGGCAGCTGTACCAATTCCCGAATAGAGGATCTGCGTATCGCAGCTGACTTTGTAAAAGGAAAAAAAGTTCCTCCCCATGTCCGGGCGATGATCGTACCCGGATCTCAGCGGGTAAGGAAGCAGGCAGTAGAAGAAGGATTGGGAGAAATATTTCAGAATGCCGGTTTCGAATTTCGTGAATCGGGCTGCTCCGCCTGTCTGGGGATGAATGAAGACAAGGTTCCTGCCGGGGAATATTGTATTTCCACTTCCAACCGGAATTTTGAAGGGAGACAAGGACCGGGTGCCCGCACCATTTTGGCAAGTCCGCTGATGGCCGCCGCCGCCGCTGTAGAAGGAAAAATTGTTGATGTAAGAGAATATTTATAATGAAAAAAATAGAAATAATAGAAGACAGGGCTGTTCCTATGCCCATGGAAGATATAGATACGGATCAGATCATACCGGCCCGTTTTTTAAAGGCCATTGACAAACAAGGATTTGGTGACAACCTGTTTTATGACTGGAGATATGACAAAGATGATCAACCTAATCAGGATTTCATTCTCAATAATCCTTTGTATGAAGGACAAATCCTGGTCGCAGGTAAAAACTTTGGTTGCGGATCCAGTCGGGAACATGCTGCTTGGGCATTGTATGGATATGGATTCAGAGTGATCATTTCCAGTTTTTTCGCAGATATTTTCAGAGGGAATGCCTTGAACAACAGTATTCTTCCTATTCAGGTAAATCCCGATTATCTCGATCTTCTGCTAACTACGATCAGTGAAAATCCCGAAACGAAAATCAGAATCGATCTTCCTGAGCAATATGTACAAATCTTGCCGGACGGCGAAAAGATCTATTTCGAGATCGATGATTACAAAAAGATGTGCCTCATAAAAGGATACGATGATATCGATTACTTGTTGAGTCTGGAGGAAGATATCAAAAAATTTGAAGAAGCACGTACGTATATACCGCCTCCTCTGATTCACTAAGATTAAAGTATATTTGATTTTCCATCAAAATTTATCATCAAATTAAGTCAAAAATTTATCGTTCAATTTCATGAATAAAAAAATAGCTGTACTTCCGGGTGATGGAATCGGTCCAGAAGTCATTCGCGAAACACGTCGGGTATTGGATGCCGTTGCAAAAAAATTTGATCACAAACTGGAATATGAAGAAGGAGACGCCGGCGCCATAGCGATTGACCGGCACGGCGATCCAATGCCCCCATCCACGCTCGATCTATGTAAAGCCTCCGATGCTGTCTTATTTGGTGCCATCGGCGATCCGAAATATGATAATAATCCCGATGCAAAAATCCGGCCGGAGCAAGGTCTTCTAAAACTTCGAAAAGAATTAGAACTCTTTGCCAATGTTCGTCCCATACTCGCATTTGATGCCATCATTCACAAGTCTCCTCTTCGCGAAGAAAGAATCAAAGGAAGTGATTTTGTCATCTATCGGGAATTGACCGGCGGAATCTATTTCGGTGACAAAAAGGAAGCAAATGGTGATGATTACGCCACAGATCTGATGATCTATCATACTTATGAAATAGAACGAATTACCCGCCTCGCATTTGACGCGGCGATGAATCGAAGAAAAAAAGTAACCCTGATCGACAAAGCCAACGTCCTGGCTTCTTCTCGGTTGTGGCGTCGGGTGGTGACACAAATAGCGCAAGAATATCCGGATCTGGAATTGGATTTTCTCTTCGTGGACAATGCCGCGATGCAAGTCATTTTAAATCCATCTCAATTTGATGTGATCCTGACTTCCAATATGTTTGGTGATATCATATCCGATGAAGCCAGTGTCATCAGCGGATCACTTGGACTTTCTCCCAGTGCATCCATCGGTGAAAAGTATGCGATGTTTGAACCTATTCACGGATCATATCCGCAAGCAAAAGGTAAAAATATAGCCAATCCGATGGCGGCGATCTTGTCGGGCGCGATGATGCTGGAGCATTGGGGCTGGATCGAGGAAGCTGATCTTGTGAAACAAAGTATTGACCATGCCCTCAAAAAAGGTGTGGTGACAGAAGACATAGATTCTGCTTCTTCTCATACTACATCAGAGGTCGGAGAATTTATATCTAAATTAATTTCGCAACATTAGTACATGAATTCCGTTTAATAGAATATCTTTGTTATCAGGTTCTATAATCTATAGCCTCCTTTCCAGTTGTGCTATACTTATATTATCTACTGTATAGCATTTATTTTTTTATTAATAATTTTTATGATGAATATTTTTGTTGCAAGGCTAAGTCCACAGACTTCGGATTATGAACTGGAGCAGGCATTTAGCGAATTTGGCCAAATCAAATCGGCCAGGGTCATTATGGACCGAGAAACCGGAAACTCAAAATGCTACGGTTTCGTAGAAATGTACGAAGAAGAAGAGGCAAAAGAAGCCATCGCCTCTCTTGATAATTCAGAGCTGGATGGCAACACCATTGTAGTAAAGGAAGCAAAACCCAGAGGTTCACGAGGAGGTGGAGGACACAGAGGTGGTCGAGGAGATTACAACCGTGGTGGATCACGTTATTGAAATTAATTTTTGAATAGTAAAATAAAAGCCTTTCTTCGCTAAAGAGAGGCTTTTTTTGTGCCCATTCATTTAATTTTCTCATCCTAAATCAAAGTCTATCATCAAAGATCAAAATATCACGATCACCAAAGCGACGATTCAGGATATAGCGCTCCTACGTTATTTAGCGATAAAAACCTGGCCTTCTGCTTATTCTGAGATCATTCCGCCTGATCAAATCCATTATATGCTCCACACGATGTATGATCCGAAAACGCTTCAAAAAGAAATAGAAAATCCAAATATCCGATATTTTATCATCAATCAAAATCAGGGATTCACCTCCATCGAAGCTGATTATAATAAAAAACAAAAGCATGCTAAAATCCATAAAATCTATATCCTGCCAGATCATCAAAAAAAAGGGTTAGGACAAAAAACAATTCAATATTTAGCAAAATGGGCTGATCGTAGAAATCAAAAAAGTCTGATCCTCAACGTTAATAAAAACAACACCGCCATTCGATTTTACGAAAAAATGGGTTTCGTCCTTTGGAAATCCGAAGTGGTCGATATCGGTCATGGTTTTGTCATGGATGACTATGTCCTCAAAAAACCTCTTTCTACCTCTCTTTGACAAGATGATATTCTCATGACGACTCCAATTTTTGATAAACAGACTTCAGCCACCGCCCCGATTCTTCAAAATCCAAACCATAGCCGACGATAAATTCATCTGAAATCTCAAATCCGGATAATAAAATATCGAATTGGTAACGCTGCTGAAATGGCTTGTGAAACAAAGTAATCACCGACACCGATCGTGCACCCCGAGCGTAAAAAAACTTTTCCAAATGATGAACCGTGAGACCACTTTCAATAATATCCTCAAGAATAATAATATCGGCATTCCGAATCCAAGATCCTTCTTTGGGAAAATGAATATGGACCTCTCCCCTGCTTTTTAATCCCTGATAACTCTGAACACTCATCGTAAAAAGCCGGTATGGAAAATCGAGACAAGACAAGAAATAAGAACTGAAATAAAATGCACCGGTCATCACCGGAATCATCACATAATCCTTA
>Ga0209487_1000131_pt1 | contig 69236 bp, 49 predicted proteins | sample Poulit2012_FD_187524 | JGI IMG/M metagenome (GOLD analysis project Ga0209487, IMG submission 187524) | Agricultural soil microbial communities from Georgia to study Nitrogen management - Poultry litter 2012 (SPAdes) (version 2) | ecosystem: Environmental > Terrestrial > Soil > Agricultural land...
GATATACGCCTAGCCTGCCCAATGTTTGTAGGACGCACCTGCTGCAGTTTTTCTACAACCTCATTAGAAAGCCCAGCAATATTGGCATAATCAATATCATCAGGTATTAGCTCTGCATCAAGAGCTGCTTGTCTTTCTACTTCTTTTTGTTGTCTTTTGACGTAACCTGCGTATTTAACCTCGATCTCAACTTGCTGCTGAATATCTGCAGGTATTTCATCTATCTCAAGTATTGCCTTTGCTTCTGTGTTTTTTAGCAGACCTAGTTTTTTATAATTCACCTCTGGTCGGCGTAAGAGATCATATAAAGAGTATTCTCTTTCTATCCCTTGGCCTAAAGCCTCATCTAATGTTTCACGTGAAACAATGGCAGGGTTAATCCAGGTGCTCTTAAGGCGCTCTTTTTCAGTAGCAATTTGCTCTTGTTTGATGCAAAAAGCCTCCCAACGGTCATCATCTACTAAACCCAGCTCTCTGCCTATAGCTGTTAAACGCGCATCTGCATTGTCCTCGCGTAAACTTAACCGATACTCTGCACGTGAAGTAAACATCCTATACGGTTCTGTAACACCATGGGTGATTAGGTCATCTACTAACACACCTATATAGGCTTCGCTACGTGATGGAGTCCAGCTTTCCTCACCACGGATAAGACGAACAGCATTAATACCGGCCAATAGGCCCTGGGCTGCAGCCTCTTCATAACCTGTGGTGCCATTTATTTGACCAGCAAAGAATAAATTCTGAATAACCTTTGTTTCTAAAGAGGACTTTAGTGAACGTGGGTCAAAATAATCATATTCAATGGCATAACCGGGACGCATGATTTGTGCATGCTCTAAACCTGGCAAACTGGCTACTATTTGTAGTTGAATATCAAAAGGGAGGCTAGTCGAAATACCATTGGGGTAAAACTCAGTTGTGGTTAAACCCTCGGGCTCAAGAAATACCTGATGACTAGATTTGTCAGCAAATCTGTGGATCTTATCCTCTATTGAAGGGCAATAACGCGGCCCAACCCCTTCAATGGCGGCCTCGGCACTATACATGGGCGAACGGTCTAAACCCGATCGAATAATATCATGGGTTTTTTCGTTGGTATGTGTTAGCCAGCAAGGTAGTTGCTGGGGGGGCTTTTGTACCCGCGGCATAAAAGAAAAAGAAGGTATAGGGTCCTTGTCACCCTCTTGTTCTTGTAATTTAGAAAAATCTATTGTATTGCCATCAATACGCGGTGGGGTACCGGTTTTTAAGCGCCCACGGGGTAGCTTTAATTCTTTTAACCTTTGTGCCAAAGTCAAAGATGCTGGGTCACCGGCTCTGCCACCTGAATAATTATCAAGGCCAATGTGAATGCGCCCACTCAAAAATGTACCTACAGTGAGGATTACCGCAGAAGAATAAAAGTTAATGCCTATTTGAGTTTTGGCGCCAATAACCTTATCGCCTTGCAAAATAATATCATCAACACCTTGTTGAAAAACCTTTAGGTTGGGCTGATTGAGTATTTTTTCACGAATGGCGGCACGATAAAGAGAGCGATCAGCTTGGGCACGGGTGGCACGTACTGCTGGCCCTTTTGAACGGTTAAGAATTCTAAATTGTATCCCTGCACGATCAGTTGCTTGACCAATCGCACCCCCTAAAGCATCAATTTCTTTGACTAAATGACCTTTGCCAATACCCCCAATAGAGGGATTACAAGACATTTGGCCGAGCGTGTCTAAATTATGGGTAAGCAAAAGGGTTTTGGAACCTGCACGTGCAGCAGCCAAAGCGGCCTCGGTACCTGCATGACCACCGCCAATAACAATAATATCGAAATGTTCAGGGTAATTCATAGAACGTAAAGAACAAAAAACTACTGGAAATGCAGATGTTGTTGTGCAATGGCGAAAACCCTTGAAGAGATTTAGGGTTTTAAAGCAAGTGTATGGCTGGCCAATACTGAGGAATTTTTTTTCTGCCTAAGGAAACACTAGTGTACGAGGTTCTATGAGAAGAAATCAAGTGAATTATTCACTGCAAAAATGCTCAAAGGCACCAAGTTATTAATAAGTACTCTATATATTTATGATGATAGTAGGATGCCCTGTGGATAAGTGGAGTAACTCTTAAAAGCACATATAAATCAAATGCTTATGAGATCAAATCTGTTGTTAATAAACTATGTTTTATTTGCTCATGGTTTGTGTATAAATTTTTAAGTTGAAGCTAAACAGCAATTTGTACACAAAACGATCACAACTTTTCCCCAAAGTTATCCACAGAAGAATTTGAATTCTTCTTTTGTTTAAAATTTAATAAAAAAAAAGAAACCCCTCCTTTTTATTAATAACTACTCTATATATCTATGTTGGTAGTAATGGGTGCTTGTGCATAAGTGGTATAAAATTGATTTTGATCGTGTATTCAAGGGGTTATTAGCTAAGTTTGCTGTGGATAAGCTTTGTTTAGCTTGTGTAAGCATTGTGGAGAGAAAATAGAAAGCCTATCAACTCGCTTTTATGCCCAAATCATCCACAAGAAGTGCACAGAGAGTTTCTAGCAAGTTAATGTAATAAGTTTTGTTTTTATACGGCGACCAGTTCGATCTATGTGGGGAATACACTGCTTGCTGCCTAAAAAATGCAGAATTTTTTAGCCAAAATAATAATTGTTGCGCAAGAGCAACGAGGTTAAGTTTATGCAAAGGGTGTGACAAGCCCTATAGAGCATGCAACAATTGGGTTTCGGTGTTTATTTTTTAATAGTAAGAATCTTATCGATGTCTAACAAGAAATCAGATCAGTGGGAGTTTATTTTGACTCTCGCCTCCCCAGCATTACGCAGACAAATCAACCAAGTAATAAATGACAATGCAAAGCATCTAGCTGATGCTTTTTATGCTGAGATGCTCTCTCGTTCAGATTCCAAGTTGTTTTTGACCAATGAAGAGGTCAAAAACCGCTTGAATAGCTCAATGCAGATGTGGATTAAAGAGCTATTTAGTGGCAATGGGGTATCAGGCAGTGAAGATTTTGTACTTACTCAGAAAAAAGTGGGTGATGTCCATGCGCGAATCAATTTACCTGTGCATTTGGTACTAAGAGGGGCAGCTATATTAAAAACAGAAATACATGATCTATTTGTGGCCGATCAAGAAAGGCTTAATAAAGAGGTGGTGACGGCTCTTTATTATAGTTTTGCTTTAATTGATTATGCGATGGAGGTTATGAGTGAGGCCTACTCCTACAGCCATGATAGAAAAATGAAGGCTGAAGAATCTTATAGATTATTTGCTGCTATTTCTAACTCAGACACCGAGCGCGAAAAACAAAGCAAGGCATTATTAGATTGGGAAAATACCCTTTTATACACCTTGACTATGGATGATAATAGTGCCAATTTGCCTTTAATTATGGATTCTGATTTTGGCTTGTGGTTTAACCATAAGGGCTACCATATGTTTGAGTCAGAGCAAAAGGCTATTAAGCTGGTCAGAAAAACCATGCAGGAAATAGATAGCATTATTAATACTATCAAAGCCGATCTGACAAAAAATATAATAAAAGAAAATATCAAAACAATCAGGAAAAAGATAAGACTCATTAGCCTAAACATCGAAGACTTTTTTAATAAGCAAAGCAAATTAGAGTCCGGTCGAGATGATCTCACTCGACTACTGAGCAGAAAGTTTTTACCCGTTATTATTAATAAAGAAATTAGTTATTCTATAAAAAACAAAAAACCCTTTGCTGTATTAGCTATTGATATAGATTATTTTAAAGATATTAATGACCAGCATGGACATGAGGCTGGTGATATGGTGTTAAATCAGCTTGGGCTGTTACTAAGTCAAAACGCCCGTGCTGGGGACTATGTATTTAGAGTTGGGGGGGAAGAGTTCTTCATTATCTTGGTTGATATAAAGAACCTTGATAATGCAGTTCGGGTGGCTAACTTATTTAGAGAAAGAATAGCAAAAGAGCCTTTTATTACCACCAAAGGTACCTTGCATATTACTTGTAGTATTGGCGTTATTATGCATGATGGACATCCCGATTATATTCGTATTTTGAACGAGGTCGATGAGGCCTTATACGATGCGAAAAATAGAGGGCGCAATCAGGTGGTCGTTAAGTTCTAACTAGTACCGCTTTAGTATAATCATACTTCTTATTTTTTCCTTTATTTGTTTTTATTTTATCCCTTACTTGTCACCTTTTTTTATTGCTTCGTCTCACAGATTTGTCACCTATTTTTATTACTTAGTCTCACTGCTTTTTTCTTTGTTATTGTCCCCTTCGTTACTTTGTTAATTTTTAAATTTGTTATTTTGCTAATCAGCAGCCTATAGATAGGGGCGCTTTTGCTATTTTAAGGTTTTAGTATTTTATTATTAAAAGTTTTATTACTTAAACTGTGTTTACTTACTGTTAAATAATAGTCTATATGGCCGATAAAATATTTTTGTTTTTTCAGTACGTTTTACCTAAAACAACTATTAGTAGATTGTTAGGTTGGTTAGCCTCTTTAAATGGTGGTTATTTCACTCATAAGGTCATAGAGGCTTTTGTGAAACGTTATGGTGTTGATTTAGCCGAGGCGAAAAAGGAAAATATCAAACAATATAAAACCTTTAATAGCTTTTTTACTCGAGAATTAAAAGAAGGTAGTCGCCCTTTGGCTGATACGGATTTGATTTGCCCAGTTGACGGCCGTATTAGTCAGTTGGGCACAATTAAACAAGGCAGCCTCATACAAGCCAAGGGCAAGTCTTATACAGTTGCCGAGCTGCTTGCTCTTGATGCCCTACCCGAGGAAACGGCGGCGTTACTGTCTGCACAGGCGGCTGATTTTGCCACGGGCAGCTTTGCCACATTGTATTTAAGCCCCAAGGACTACCACCGTATTCATATGCCGATTAAAGCTCAATTGCAGTCAATGGTGCATATTCCTGGTGCCTTGTATTCGGTTAATCCATTAACAGCCAATAATATAGATAGGTTATTTGCGCGCAATGAGCGAGTGGTATGTAATTTTTATGCCCCTGAAGTGGGCTACTTTGCCATGGTTCTTGTTGGGGCAACAGTTGTAGGCAGTATTAAAACCCACTGGCATGGGGTGGTAAATACGAGCAGAGGCAAGCAAATACGCTACTGGTTTTATGATCGTCAGCCCATAGTGCTCGATAAAGGGGCAGAAATGGGGCAGTTTTTATTGGGCTCTACTGTGATTTTATTATTTGGTGCAAATACCACCGAATTTGAGCCTGATTGGCAACCCAATAAAGAAATTAAAATGGGTGAAGCAATGGGGCAATTTGTACGCCTGTAACTGCTTATTTTGATTGCTACCTTAGTTTGGTGTTTTTGATTCCTACCTTTGTTTAGTTTTTTGTTTTTTTATTCTTACCTCTGTTTGGTGTTTTTATTATTTACCAATACAAAAACTAGAGAAGATTTCACCTAGTAGATCATCGCTGCTAAATTGGCCGGTAATGGCGCCCAATTCTGTATGGGCTAGGCGTAATTCTTCGGCAAAGAGATCTAATATCTGATCATCATATTGTGCATGGGCAGCAGCCTGCTCTAAATGATGGGCACAGCGCTTTAAGGCCTGTAAATGCCGCTCGCGGGCCAACCAGGGTGACTCAGTACTTGTTGACCACCCTGCTAGGCTTAATAAGGTCTGTCGTAAATCATCCAGGCCCTCGCCGGTTAGGGCCGAAATATAAAGCTGCTTAGTCACCCCTGCTGCATCAGCGCCGGCTAGCGGGCTGTTCGAGCCTGCTAAGGGGCTGTTCGATGTATCGGCCACGCCCTCATTTGGGCTGTTGATTTGCTCTTGGGCTATGCTGCTGGTAGCTGCCTGCTTTTTGAGTTGGGCCTGCTCATCATCATTTAACAAATCGATTTTATTGTAGACAGTCAAAACAGGAGTCTGTTGGGGGAATTGTGCGCGCAGCTTTTCCTCGGTTTGGCTTGGTGGTTGGCGGGCATCAAGCAGGTGCATAATGACATGGGCCTTGTTTATTTCTTGCCAACTACGATCAATGCCGATGGACTCGACCTGATCTTGGGCCTCGCGTAAGCCTGCTGTATCGATTATATGGATGGGCACCCCATCGAGGTGTATGGTTTGGCTCAGTCTATCGCGGGTCGTGCCGGCAATATCAGTAACAATAGCAATCTCGTCGCCTGCCAAGGCGTTTAGTAAACTTGATTTGCCTACATTGGGCTGCCCTGCTAAGACCACTTGCAAGCCATCGCGTAATACCTGCCCTTGCTGAGCTTGTAGAAATATTTTATTGACCTGCTGTTGAATACTTTGCAGTTGCTCGGCTGCCTGATATTTTTCTAGAAAGTCTATTTCCTCTTCGGGGAAATCGAGGGTGGCCTCAACTAACATACGTAGATGGATAATTTGTTCGGCAAGCTGGTTGATTTCTTGTGAAAAAGCACCACTTAATGAGGCCATTGCGCCTTTGGCTGCGGCACTTGAGCTGGCATCAATGAGATCTGCTACGGCCTCGGCTTGGGCCAAATCGAGCCTATCATTGAGGAAAGCCCGCTGGGTGTATTCGCCTGGGTGGGCCAAGCGTAATTGATAAGGGCGCCCGACCTCTAAACAGCGTTCGAGTACGCGGCGCAAAACTGCCGGCCCACCATGGCCTTGTAGCTCGAGTATATCTTCGCCAGTATAAGATTGGGGCCCAGGGAAATACAATGCAATACCCTCATCGATGGCGATTTGGTTGGCATCGTTAAAGGGTAAAAAGTGGGCGTGTCGAGGTTGCAGCGTACGTTGGAAGAAATCGTGAATAAAAGGCTTTAGATCAGCGCCCGAGATGCGCACAATACCAATGCCACCGCGCCCAGGCGCAGTGGCAATGGCTGCAATAGGATAATTATCAAAGGTCATATTTGCTAGGTTGAGTGCCCAGATTTTGCCTCAGCATCAGGCCGCAACGCATAGCGTTTTGGCCCCGCTAGCCAACCTTTTTGGCTGCCTCATCACGCATAATACGGCGGTTGATAAGCTGTTGCTGGGCAATAGATAGGGCATTGTTAACCACCCAGTAAAGCACCAAGCCCGCGGGGAAGAAGAACATCATCCCACCAAAAACCAAAGGCATAATCATCATGACACGAGCTTGCATCGGGTCAGGTGGCGTTGGGTTTAGCTTGATTTGCAAAAACATGGTTGCCATCATAATGGCGGGCAAAATAAAGTATGGGTCAGGTGCGGCAAGGTTTTTGATCCAGAGTATCCAAGGCGCACCACGCATTTCTACACTACCCAAAAGCACCCAATACAAAGCAATAAAGACGGGTATTTGCACGATCATGGGTAGGCAGCCCCCTAAGGGGTTGATTTTCTCGTTACGGTATAACTCCATCATGGCTTGATTGAGCTTTGCCCTATCGTCGCCATATTGCTCGCGCAGGGCCTGCATGCGCGGAGTGACTTGTTTCATACGTGCCATCGAACGATAACTGGCTGATGACAAGGGGTAAAACAAGATCTTAATTAAAACTGTCAATACTACGATTGACCAGCCCCAGTTGCCAATAATGCTGTGAATCCAGGTCAAAATGACAAATAAAGGCTTGGAAAATATGGTTAACCAACCATAGTCAACAACCAGATCTAAGCCTGGGGCCAACTCGGCCATCGCGCGTTGGTCTTGGGGCCCCACCCATAAATGAGCGGTGATGGTTTTTTGCTCGTGTGGCGCAATACTGCCTACTGCCTCGATGGCGCGCACGACGTAACGGTTTTCCCCTACCTTTAAGAGCTCGTTGGTGCGCTCAACCCCTTGGGGTGGAACCCAAGCCGTAGCAAAATAATGTTGTACAAAACCAATCCAACCGTTATCAGCTTGCTCGACATAGTCGGCCTTTTTCTTGTCTAAGTCAGAAAAAGACACCTTTTGAAACTCTTTAATGTCTGAATACACCACCGGACCATTAAAGGTGCGATACAACTTGGAGGAGTCGGGTGGGCTGTTGCCATCGCGCTCAAGCTGGAAATAAATAGACGGGTCGATGCTGTGCTCGCTGAGGTTTTCTATTTGGTAACGCACCTCGATGTCATAGCTGTCGTCTTTTAGTAGATAGGTTTTGGTTACTTGTACCGTATCAGTTTGGGCTTGGAAGACCACAGAGGTGGTTTGGTTAGCAGGGTCTTTGTCTGTACCTATAAAGCGATAGGTGGTCAGATGATTAGGAAATTGTTGGCCTGCGTCACTACCAATCACACCCGATTGAGCCAGATAGATGCTGTCACTACTGCGCTCGAGTAAGGGCATGGGCGCGGCCTCATCGCCTGGTGCGTCGTAGCGGGTCAGCTCGGCCTTGATAAGCTGGGCACCAACCGTGTCAAAACTAAGATTAAAAACATCGGTGTGTACATCGACAAGCTCAGCGGTAGGCTCGTCAACGGCCTCAGATGGCACCTGTGTGGCTGCGGCACTTTGGCTTTGCTCGACATGGGGGATGCTGGGGTCAGCCGGCTGTGTAGTTTGGGTATCGGTGGCAGAGTCAGTTTGCGCCAATTGCTCATCGGCAGGTGGGGTGCCGAAAATCGACGGTCTACCGTTGTAAGTTTGCCAATTATTCCATAGCAAAAGTACCGAGAAAGCGAATATCAACCAAAGAATGGTACGTCGAATGTCCATAGCACCTGATGAGTAAAAAATGCTGGATTAGGGCAATTTGCCGCAAAAAAATACCCACCTCGTGATATCGAGGGGGCCTATTGGTGGGAATGTTGTTTGGTTTGTGGTTGCTTGGCCTCGACACTGGGTACGGGGTCATAACCACTGCCGCCCCATGGGTGGCAACGTAACATACGCCCAAGCCCTAAGCGTGCCCCTTTTAAAAAACCATGTTTTTCAAAGGCCTCGATGCTGTAGCTAGAACAAGTGGGTAGATAACGACAACTGGGCCGCAGCCATGGGCTAATCACGTATTGATAAATACGGATAAGGCGGATACTGAGTGATTTAACCATGGCGGGCGGTAATCTTTAATAGATGCCAGTTGAGCTCTTGGTGTAAACGTTGTTTTAGCTGGGTTAGGGAGCACTTACCAATAGGCTGGTGTAAGCGAAAAACCAAATCAATAGGGGGTAATTGTTGCCGATGTTGCTGGAAAAAGGCGCGTATTACGCGTTTGATAGTATTGCGTGTGACGGCCAATTTGGCAAACCGTTTGGCAACAATAATACCCAAGCGAGCCGTTGTTTGTTTTGGGTTGGGGGTTTTGGGTGTGTGTAAACTAAGCAATGCCCCTCTAGAAAGGCGCCGGCCTGATAAGGCACGCCGAAACTCAGAGGGCTGCCGCAGGCGAACAGCCAATGGGTAGGTGTTGCCCCGCGGGTTATTTGTGGTCTGCACAATGCCCCCCTGACCTAGGGTCAAAGACCAAAACTATACGGCAAGACGTCTGCGCCCTTTTCTGCGGCGGGCATTTAATACTGCACGACCACCACGGGTTTTCATGCGGGCTCTAAAGCCGTGCGTGCGCTTGCGACTGGTAACTGAAGGTTGAAATGTGCGTTTCATGATGCTTTCACAAAAATAAAATAGCGGTTTAGTATCTGTATATAGCGGCGCACCAAGCAACAGCCTAATACGGCCAATGGTAAGCCAAAGGCAATGAGGCGTGCTTAGAATCCTTAGACTTAGGGTCTTTGAGAATCTATAAAAAAGACTTGGCTAACTTTTGTACTAAAGGATGCGCGCTTAATGCTTATAGACTTTTGCTTTTAGACTGCTTGTGCTTGCTAAGTAAGCTAACTTGCTATGCGAACTATGCTAAGCAGCTAAGCCTAAATGCATAAATAAAGTAAAGACTACTATTTCAACAAATTTTGCCCGCCACGTCAATGTTTTGCCCCGCTTTAATGGTTAAGCAAAAATTACAGCAAAACATTGAGGTGCGCAGTGAACACCTAGGGGCAAAAAAGAGTGGGTCAGTAAATGCTAGAATAGAGAGTTCTTAGGTGCTTGCTCAAATAAGACTCCACAGGCTGTGTATAAATCGTTTATTATAGGGTTGCCTGTGGATAACTACCCCTTTTCGGGCGTCTTGGCACAATTTTAAGCCTTTCTTTTTGTGATGCTAATGAATGAATTTTGGTCATCCTGTGTGCAGCAGCTTGCTCAAGAGCTGCCGCCACAGCAGATTAATGCGTGGATCGAGCCTTTAGAGCCGCTAGACTTCGATGAGGAGTCTGGCGTGTTAGCGATGGCTGCGCCTAATCGATTTAAGCTTGATTGGGTACGCAAAAACTTTGCTGCGCGTATACAAGAGCTTGCTACAGCATGGTTCGAGCAGCCTGTACAACTTCATCTTGAGCTTTCTCAGGCATCCGTACAGGCCCAGCCCGGGGTGAGTGCGGCGACGCTTTTCCAACAACAAAGCAAGTCACTCGAGGGGCAGGCAGTGGTTGGCAATGGCATTCATACCAATGGCCAAGGCGGTGGGGCTCAGGTTGTTGATGGGGGGGGTGGCACAGCAACTGCTTATTCGGCCCAGGCGAGTCAAAACAACCAAAGTGCCGAAGAGCTGGCCCAAACACTTTACGAGCGCTCACGGCTTAATCCCGAGCTGACCTTCGAGAATTTCGTCACGGGGCGAGCCAATCAGCTAGCGCGGGCCGCAGCCTTGCAGGTGGCCGAAAACCCTGGCGTGTCGTATAACCCTTTGTTTTTATATGGTGGGGTTGGGCTGGGTAAGACGCATTTAATCCACGCCATTGGCAATGCTTTGTTGACTACGGGCAAGGGCACTCGGGTGCGTTATGTGCATGCTGATCAATATGTTTCTGATGTGGTCAAGGCCTATCAGCGACGCGCTTTTGATGAGTTCAAGCACTATTATCACTCACTTGATTTATTACTTATTGACGATATTCAGTTTTTTGCCGGCAAGAACCGCACCCAAGAGGAGTTCTTTTATGCCTTTGAGGCCATGGTCAATCAACGCAGTCAGATCATCATCACCTCAGACACCTACCCCAAAGAGCTCTCTAATATTGATAATCGTTTGATTTCTCGTTTTGATTCTGGCCTGACCGTGGCAATCGAGCCACCTGAGCTAGAAATGCGGGTGGCCATTTTACTGCGCAAATCACAGTACGAGGGCATCGAGATGCCCGAAGAGGTGGCATTTTTTATTGCTAAACATTTGCGCAGCAATGTGCGCGAGCTCGAGGGGGCTTTGCGCAAGGTGTCTGCCTTTGCCCGTTTTCATGGCAAAGAGGTGCTTACGGTAGAAATGTGCCGCGAGGCCCTAAAAGATTTACTATCGGTGTTCAATGGACAGATTACGGTAGAAAACATTCAAAAAACTGTGGCTGATTACTATAAAATAAAGGTAGCCGATATGTATTCGCGGCGACGGCCGGCAAATATAGCCTTGCCTCGTCAAATAGCGATGTATTTAGCCAAAGAGCTGACGCAAAAAAGCTTACCCGAAATAGGCGAGCTTTTTGGTGGGCGTGATCATACAACGGTTTTATATGCGGTCCGCAAAATTACCGAGGCCCGAGCCAAACAAAGTGATTTAAATCATTCCCTTCATGTACTCGAACAAACCCTAAAAGGATAACCATGCTACTTGTACAAGCAACTCGTGAGGCTTTGCTAAAAGCTTTGTCCGCTGTGGTCGGCATTGTAGAACGACGCCAAACCTTGCCCATTATGGCTAATGTGCTGATTAGCAAAAATGGCAAGCAAGTTTCCTTCGAAGCCAACGATATGGAAATGCAAATCACCACGCGTAGTGATTTTGGGGTTGATGACAGTCAGCTGCAAACTACGGTTGCCGCACGCATGTTGCTTGATATTTTGCGTGCTTTGCCCGAGTACGAAGAGGTCAAACTGCGCCTTCAAGACAATAAACTTATTGTGCAAACTGCGCGCAGTCGTTTTTCTTTGCAGACCATGAGTGCTGATGACTACCCACGTTTGTCTGTCCCCAAGGCCTGGCAAACCACAATTACAGTCGGGCAAAAAAAGCTCAAAGAGCTACTCAATACCGTGCATTTTGCCATGGCCCAGCAAGATATACGCTATTACCTAAACGGTATGTTGTTTGTCATCGAGGCAGGCTGGTTGCGTACGGTGGCCACTGATGGGCATCGATTGGCGCACAATGCGACCGAAATAGACAATGACGAGCAAAGTATCGAGGTCATCGTGCCGCGCAAGACTGCTGTAGAAATGCAGCGGCTGCTCAGCGATGATGATGAGGCCACAGTAGAAATTAGCGTAGCCGATGGGCAGATACGCTTTTTGTTTTCTGCAATAGAGGTGGTTAGCAAGTTAGTAGAGGGCAAATTCCCTGACTATGAGCGTGTTATTCCGCAAAACTATAGTCGTCATTTTTTAATTGGTCGCGAGCGTTTGCAGGGCAGTTTACAGCGCGCTGCGCTACTTACATCCGACAAGTTTCGGGGTGTGCGCATCCAATTAGAAAACAATCAGATGAAAATTTCAGCAACCAATACCGAGCACGAAGAGGCCCGCGAAGACCTCGCTATTGATTATTCATTCGAGGCTTTAGATGTAGGTTTTAATGTGAGCTATTTAATCGATGTTCTGTCTCATTTGCGCGCCGACGAGGTGCGCTGGTCAGTTCACCCCGATGCCAATGCATCAATTTTGGTGACCCACCCCGAGCAAGAGCCCTTTAAATACGTCGTCATGCCCATGCGCATCTAAATCTTCTCTACGCTCATCTACAACGATGCGTTGCTATATAAAGTGATACAAACAAAGGTAATTATTTTATGACCGAAGAAACATTTGCTACCAATGATCAATATGGTGCTGAGTCGATCCGGATGCTCAAAGGGCTCGAGGCGGTACGCAAGCGCCCAGGCATGTATATCGGTGATACCCAAGATGGTACCGGTTTACACCATATGGTCTTTGAGGTGCTTGATAATGCCATTGATGAGGCCCTTGCTGGGCATTGTGACGAAATAATCGTAACCATCCACGCTGACAATAGTATTTCAGTTTTTGATAATGGCCGGGGCATCCCCACCGATGTGCACCAAGATGACGAAGAACAGCGTAGTGCAGCCGAAATTGTCATGACCGAATTGCATGCTGGTGGTAAGTTTGACCAAAACAGCTATAAGGTTTCGGGGGGCTTGCACGGGGTCGGGGTATCTTGTGTCAATGCCCTATCAGAGTGGCTCAAGCTTTCTATTTGGCGCGATGGCAAAGAGCATTATTTGCGTTTTGATCGCGGCGAGCGCGAGGCGCCCCTAAGTGTGGTCGGCGCAGCCGACAAAACCGGCACGTTGGTGCATTTTTTAGCTGATAAAGAGATTTTCAGCCAAGTTAATTTTCAATATGATGTCCTTGCCAAGCGCCTCAGAGAGTTGTCCTTTTTAAATAATGGGGTCAAGATCCGCTTGGTTGACGAGCGGCAGGGCAAGGAAGAAGATTTTGCTTTTTTAGGCGGGGTCAAGGGTTTTGTCGAGTACATCAATCGTGGCAAGACGGTGCTACACGAAAATGTTTTTTCCGTGTCACTTAGCTCCGCTGCGGGTGGGGTCGAAATATTGGTCGAGGCTGCGATGCAATGGAATGACAGCTACAGCGAGACCGTTTTATGTTTTACCAATAATATCCCCCAGCGTGATGGCGGTAGCCATCTGACCGGTTTGCGGGCAGCGATGACGCGGGTAATTAATAAATACATCAATGATAACGAGCTAGCCAAACGTGCCCGAGTGGAAACCACAGGTGATGATATGCGCGAGGGCTTGACCTGTGTGTTGTCCGTCAAGGTGCCCGAGCCAAAATTCAGTGGGCAAACCAAAGATCGCCTGATTTCGAGCGAGGTGCGCCCGGCGGTTGATGATGTGATTAGCCGCTCATTAGAGACCTGGTTGCTCGAAAACCCCACTGATGCCCGTGCCTTAACAAGCAAAATTATCGAGGCGGCGCGCGCGCGCGAGGCAGCCCGCAAGGCGCGTGAGGTGACCCGACGCAAAAGTGTACTCGAGGGTGCAGGTTTGCCTGGTAAGTTGGCCGATTGCCAAGAGCGTGACCCGGCTAAATCCGAGCTATACATCGTTGAGGGGGACTCGGCAGGTGGCTCGGCCAAACAAGGCCGCGATCGCAAGTTTCAGGCCATATTGCCTTTACGCGGCAAGGTACTCAACGTAGAAAAGGCGCGTTTTGACCGCCTGATTGCGAGTGAGCAAATCACCACTCTTATTACTGCCCTAGGCACCAGCATTGGGCCTGATTTTGACATCGACAAGCTACGTTATCATCGCATTATTATTATGACTGATGCCGACGTTGATGGGGCCCATATACGCACCTTGTTGTTGACGTTATTTTATAGACAAATGCCCGAGCTCATCGAGCGGGGGTATATCTATATCGCTCAGCCACCCTTGTACAAGGTGCGTGTAGGTCGTGATGAGCGGTACCTCAAGGATGATGCCGAAGAGGCTCAGTTTATGCTTGGTTTAGCCTTGCGTAATGCTGCCATACAGCCCCATGCTGAGGCCGACCTCATCGAGGGCAGCGCCCTCGAGACATTGGTCAGGCAGTATATTTTGGCTGATCAAATTATCGAGCGTCAGGGGCGCTGGTTTGATGCCCAAGCCTTATCAGCCATTGCCGAGGGGGTCAAAATTGACCTCAGTACCGCCGAGCAGGCACAGGCCTCGGCTCAGGCTTTGGCCAAGGCCATTGTTGACCCTGCCAACCCGCATTTAGTACAGGTTGAGGCAGTACAAAATACAGAAACCGATCAATGGCAGGTGGTGATCAAACGCCTCTTGCATGGCAATATCAAAAGCAGCGTGTTTGACCCCAATTTTGTGGTGAGCACAGATTATAAAACCCTCGAGCAGGCCGGTGAAACCCTAATGGGTCTAATTGGCAAGGGGGCTAAGGTTTACCGTGGTCAAGGCGAACGCAGAAAAGAAAAAAGCATTAGCCATTTCCGCGATGCCGTTCAGTGGTTACGACAAGAGGCCGAGCGCGGTCTAGTCAAACAGCGTTATAAGGGCTTGGGTGAGATGAACCCCGAGCAACTCTGGGAGACCACTATGGATCCTTCCGCACGCCGTTTGTTGCAGGTCAAAATCGAGGATGCCATTGCTGCTGACGAGGTATTTACCACTTTGATGGGTGATGAGGTCGAACCCCGTCGTGCCTTTATCGAAGAGCACGCTTTACAGGCGGGCAATATCGATATTTAAAAGCTTGGGCCAATTAATAATAACCCTGCCCAAGCACTAAACATCCATACGTTTATAAAGTAATAATATTAGGCCAAGGCTGCCTACTACTAATAAAATCAAGGCAGCTGAGGTCCAACCAAATAGTTGGGTACTCCACCCTGTTAGCAAGGGGCCAAAACTTTGGCCCATATTGCTGCCCTGCATGATTAAGCCCAAGGTGATGGGTATGGCCAAAGGGCTAGGCGAGATAACTGGGGCCGAGGATAATATCGAGGTTGGGATAATCCCCCCTATGCCGGCAAAGACAATACATAAGACCGCCACCATCAATACGGGCAGGCTAAAAGCAAATATAGTGCTGCCGGTGATGATCATCGTAATAAAAGAAAAACTAATCAATTGACTGCGCGTCAACCCACGGCTTAATAAATAACCCGCGGCGAGGTTGCCAAAGATATTGGCCCCGGTTGCTAAGCCCGAAATAAGCCCTGCCTGGCTATGACTTAGGCCTAACTCCTCAATTAGCAACAGAGGTAAAAAATTAAACAAAGCAAAGTACATCAAGGTGTAGCAGCCAAAGGTGAGGGCAATTCGTAGCGGTGTACCTGCTGTTAAAATATTTTTTAGCAAAGATTTGGTTTGCTCCAAGCCTAAGGGCTTGGGTCGGTGGTGTGGGGCGGGCACCCCTATTTGTAATAAAACAATAGCTAAAAAAGCAATGATGGCATTGGTGTACCAAATGCTTTGCCAATCATGGAAAAAGGGGCCAATAAACATCATCACAGTCATGCCTATGGGCATAAAGGTGCCCCAAAATGACATGGCAGTGTTGCGATAAGCCAGTTGTACCGAGCCCTGTATGAGGGTGGGGGCCGAGACGGTAATAAAGACAAAGCCGAAGCCCTCAATTAGGCGCAACAAATACAAAAACTCGACATAAGGGAATAAAGGCGCCAACAAAGAGCTCACCCCGATGGCGGCCAAACCAATACTAATAGAGCGCCGTAACCCCGTACGCAAAACAATGGTGCCGATGGGGATACCTGCAAGCATGCCTAATATAGGGAAGATGGCCCCTAGATTACCAATGGTGCTGCGTGATAGGCCTAAATCATTTTGTAAAAAGGGGGCAGCAATTGGTAACTTGCCAATTTGCAAGGCACAAACGATACCACTAAGAACGGCAATAAAGACTGCTAACCAGTGGTTATCTAATTGTTGCTCTGTTGCTGTCATAACTTATAAAAACTGTAATTGAATTGAGAAAACAATCAATCATACACGAAATAAACAAAGGCTTATTAATTGCTATTAGCTTGGTGAATTAGAGAGGGAAAAACCAAAGTGAGCCGTGGCGTAACCCGTTGAGGTAGGCAAAGGGCAAGAAAAAAGTCCATGTTTTTAGTTGTGTGACAAGCTTAAGCTTAGGCTGTGGTTTAATGAGCCAATGCTTTATAATTCGCTTGCCCGTAGGGTTGTTTTTTATTATTTGGCCACTTTTATAGAGCAACAATTAGGCAGTCTGATTAGGCAACCTTGTTGGTGCTCTATGTATATTTAAATATTAATGATCGAATTAAATCATATTGTGCAGCAGTTTGAGGGGCAGCAGGGTGTCTTTCGCGCCCTTGATGAGGTCAGTTTAAACATTGCTGCCGGCGAGGTGTTTGGCGTTATTGGCCGCAGCGGGGCAGGCAAAAGCACCCTCATACGGGTGATAAACTTCCTCAGCCCACCGACCTTTGGGCAGGTGGTGGTTGATGGTCGCTGTCTTAATGATCTTGACCCCGCACAGTTACGTTTGGCCCGTCGTGATATAGGCATGATTTTTCAGCATTTTAATTTGCTCTCCTCGCGTACGGTTTTTGACAATATTGCCTTGCCCTTAGAGCTCGCCAAATATAGTAGGCAAGCTATCAACAAGCGGGTTAACGAGTTGCTTGAGCTAGTTGGTTTGTCTGCCCAGCGTGGGCAGTATCCGGCGCAGATCAGCGGGGGGCAAAAGCAACGTGTGGGTATCGCCCGTGCTTTGGCTAGTGGGCCAAAGGTGTTGTTATCTGATGAGGCCACCTCAGCTTTAGACCCCGAAACTACTCGCTCTATTTTGGCATTATTAAAACGCATTAATGCTGAGTTAGGGCTGACCATTGTGCTTATTACCCACGAGATGGAGGTCATTAAACAGGTTTGCGACAAGGTGGCTGTGCTCGAGGCTGGTCGTATTATCGAGCAAGGGCAGGTGGTTGATGTGTTTATGCACCCGCAGCAGGCCGTCACGCGGGCAATGGTAGGTGATCTAATTGCCCAAAGTCTGCCCGAAGGGGTGCGGGCACGTATTGCGCACAAACTAGAAACAGGCAAGGCCTTTTTATATCGCTTGGCTTTTTCTGATACCGATGTTGATCAGCCTTTATTATCTACAGCCATTCGTCAGTTTCAATTAGATTTTAATATCTTGCATGGTTATATAGATGAAATACAGGGGCAGGCCTTTGGCTCTTTGGCTGTGATGGTAGGGGGCGAGCAAGACAGCATTCATGCGGCTGTGGCTTATTTGCGTGATCGGGGCGTAGTGATCGAGGAGCTGCCACATGTCTAGTGCAATGCTGGGTTTATTTGTAGATTCTTTTTGGGAAACCATTGTTATGGTGACCGTGTCTTGGTCAGTAGGGGCTGTTATTGGTTTGCCCTTGGGGGTTTTGTTGTATTTGACTGCAGCGGGTGGGGTGCATGCTTTGCCCAGTGTTAACCGTAGTGTGGGCATGGTGGTTAATGCGTTGCGCTCTATTCCTTTTATTATTTTGTTAGTGGCTATTATTCCGTTTACTCGGTTTGTGGTGGGTACTTCTATTGGTACGGCGGCCGCCATTGTGCCTTTATCTATTGCTGCGGCGCCCTATATTGCGCGGTTAATGGAAACCGCTTTGCGCGAGGTCGACAAGGGGTTAATCGAGGCTGCTGAGTCAATGGGTGCGACCACCCCACAAATTATTTATAAGGTGCTATTGCCCGAGGCCTTGCCCGGTATTGTGGGGGGCTTAACTGTTGCCTTTGTGAGTTTGGTGGGCTATTCGGCCATGGCAGGGGCTGTAGGTGGCGGTGGGTTGGGTGATTTGGGCATCCGTTATGGTTACCAACGTTTCTTGCCCGAGGTAATGCTTGCCGTAGTGGTTTTGCTCATTGTTTTTGTGCAAGCTATTCAAAGTTTTGGCGATTGGTTGGTGCGTCGACTAAATAAAAAATGACTTATTACTCATTGCTAAAAGTTATTTATCTAGGGTGACCAATTAAGTTAAAGTTATTTAGCTCAAGGTTGTTACTTAGTCTGTTAGTCAGCTTTGGTGCTAACTGATAAAGCAGTTTTTCTTTAAAGCAGTTATTAGTTTGGGTGGTTATTTACCCATTTAGGAGCCTAAAGTGAGTGTTTTTCGATTAAAAAATTTGTTTGTTGCCGTTGGTGCTACGGTGTTGTTGCAGTCGGCGGCGTGGGCGGATGTCAAGGTCATCAAAATGGGGGTGACGCCAGGGCCGCATGCACAGATTATGGAGCAGGTAAAAAAGATCGCTGCCGATAAAAATCTCGATATTCAAATTATAGAGTTTAGCGATTATGTGCAACCTAATGCGGCCTTAGATGCTGGCGATCTTGATGCCAACAGCTATCAGCACGAGCCTTATTTGCAGCAACAAATCGAAGACCGTGGGTATCGTTTGGTCAATGCTGCCCCCACCGTGATCTACCCCTTGGGGCTGTATTCTAAAAAAATCGATCAAATTGATGGGGTCCAAGAGGGTGATAGTATTGCTATCCCCAATGACCCCAGTAATGCCGGGCGGGCACTCATGCTTTTAGAGCAGGCTGGTTTGCTCACCCTCAAAGATGGGGTTGGGGCTGAGGGGAGTCTACTTGATGTGGTAGAAAACCCGCAAAAACTGCGCATTGTCGAGCTCGATGCCGCGCAATTGCCGCGCTCATTAGACGATGTGGCTTTGGCCGCGGTCAATACTAATTTTGCCATGGAGGCTGGTCTTGTTCCTGCCGAAGATGCTTTGGTTTTAGAGTCATCTGACAGCCCCTATGCAAATATTATTGTTGTGCGTACTGATGACCAAGATGAGGCCTGGGTGGCCGATCTTATCGCGGCCTATCATACCGACGAGATCAAGGCTTTTATCTTAGAAAACTTTGAGGGCTCGTTGATCCCAGTGTGGTAAATCGCGCATCAAACATGATGGCAGGCAACCTGATGGTCTTTGTCGGCCCCTTTGGTGTGGGGCTCAAGCGTGGGGGCCTGCTGTTTGCATTGCTCGGTAGCCAGTGGGCAGCGCGGGTGAAAGGTACAGCCGCTTGGTGGGTTGAGCGGGTTAGGGACCTCGCCCGCCACCTGTGTGCGTGCCTGCCCTCGTCTATTTAGGTCGGGGATAGCCGCCAACAGCATTTTGGTGTAGGGGTGCAAGGGTTCAGAAAATAACGCCGTGCGGGGGGCGACCTCGACCAGACGGCCCAAATACATGACCCCAACTCTATCGGCAATATGGTGTACGACCGCCAAATTATGCGAGATAAACAAATAGCTCAGCTCGTGTTGGGCCTGCAAGTCTTTCATCAGGTTGAGCACCTGAGCTTGTACCGATACATCTAGGGCCGAGGTGGGCTCATCACAAATAATAAACTCTGGGTTGAGGGCAAGAGCACGTGCAATAGAAATGCGCTGTCTTTGGCCCCCCGAAAACTGATGTGGGTAACGATCTTTATCGCTGCTACTGAGGCCGACCTGCTCGAGCAACTCATTAACCTTGGCACTTTGTTCTTTGTGTTTTAGCTTGGTGTGGGTGGCCAAAGGTTCAGCAATAATACGACCAATACGCCAACGCGGGTTAAGGCTGGCGTAGGGGTCTTGGAAGATCATCTGAATGCGTTGTTGCAGTTGTTTTTTTTGTGCCTGGTCCATTTGGGCAAAGTTATTAGGCCCGTAATAAATCTCGCCACGGCTGAGGGGGTACAGACCGGCCAGCAGTCTGGCTAGGGTTGATTTCCCGCAGCCCGACTCGCCCACCAAGGCAAAGGTTTCGCCTTTGCGCACAGTAAAACTTACCCCATCGACGGCGCGTAGTAGTTGACGTGGGCGCCTATACACAAGGCGCTCGAGCCAAGAGGGCGAGACATCAAAGTAGCGGGCGATATTTTGGGCCCGTACAAATACCTGCTCATCGGGTTGCTGTGCGGCTGTGGTTGCTGCTTGCTCGGTAGAGTTTGTCATGGGTGTACCTCTTGGTGTAACCAACAGGCGACTTGGTGCTGCGGGGCAATAGTTTGTAGGGTGGGGGTGTGGTGATGACATACGGGCAATACCTGTTTGCACCGTGGGTGAAAGGCGCAACCCGAGGGGATGGCATTGAGGCGTGGCATGCTGCCCGGTATCTGGTTTAGACGCTCACTGAGTTGGTGAATACTGGGTATGGATTGCATCAGCCCCGCCGTATAGGGGTGTAGGGGGTGACGGATAATTTGCTCAACGGGGCCAATTTCTATGAGGCGGCCGGCATACATCACTGCAACCCTATCGGCAATATCAGCTATCACCCCCATATCATGGGTAATCAGCAATATCGCTGTGCCTTGCTCTTGGCAAAGCTTTTTTAATAGTTCGATGATTTGTGCTTGTATGGATACATCGAGTGCGGTAGTGGGCTCATCAGCAATGATTAAAGCTGGCTCGGCAGCTAGGGCAAGGGCGATGACCACACGCTGGCGCATCCCCCCCGAAAACTGATGGGGGTAATGCTCGATGCGCTCGGCCGCGGCAGGTATGCCAGTGGCAGCGAGCAGGTCTATAGCACGTTGTCGGGCCGCAGCTGCACCAAGGGGCAGGTGGGCTTGAATGGTTTCTACAAGTTGTTGGCCGACTGTAAACAAAGGGTTGAGCGAGGTCAACGGGTCTTGAAAAATCGCCCCGATTTGGCGCCCCCTGATGGTGCGCATTTGTGCCTCGCTAAGATTGTCGATGCGTTGCTCGCGCAGGTAGATTTTGCCCTTGCTCATACGCCCAGGTGGGTCGAGCAAACCAATAATTGCTGCACCAGTCAAAGACTTGCCCGCCCCCGACTCGCCAACCATGCCCAGTACCTCGCCGGCTCGGATGGTAAAAGACACATCATCAAGTGCGTGTAAGCTGCCGTGGCGGGTTGGGAACTCGACATTGAGGTGGTCTACTGTGAGTAAATTTTGCATGGCCATAGTTTAATTAAGCCGTGGGTTGAGGGCATCGCGCAACCAGTCGCCCAAAAGGTTAACCGACAGCACCAGTAATACCAGCATCACCCCAGGAAAAATGGTTATCCACCACTCGCCCGAGAATAAAAAGTCATTACCAATACGGATAAGGGTGCCTAATGAGGGCGAGGTAGGGGGGACCCCTACGCCTAAAAACGACAGGGTGGCCTCGGTAATAATGGCGGTGGCTAAATGTACGGTGGCCAAGACTAAGACCGGCCCTAATACGTTAGGTAGGACGTGTTGAAACATGATTTTGGGCCCTGAGACCCCTATTATTTTGGCTGCCTGCACGTACTCGCGGTTTTTTTCGACTAAGGTTGAGCCACGTACTGTACGGGCATATTGGGGCCAGCCAGCCAAGGCAATGGCCCCTATCAAGACCGGGAAGGCAATGACATCATGTAGGTTTTGGGGCACCATCGCACGGGCGACCCCATCAATAAGTAGGGCGATCAAAATGGCTGGAAAAGACAGCTGTATATCAGCAATGCGCATAATTACTGCATCGATGATGCCGCCAGCGTAACCAGCAATTAGGCCCAATACCACCCCAATCAGCATGGCCAAAAGTACCGAGGCAAAACCTATTAGCAAAGAGGTGCGCATGCCAAAAAGCAATAAAGAAAAAAGATCGCGCCCCTGACTATCGGTGCCCAGCCAATAAGAGGAGAGCCCATCGCTATGCCAGATAGGGGGGCGCAGGGCGTCTAATAACTGAATGCTGGCTAAATCAAAGGGGTTAAAAGGGGCAACCCAGGGGGCACCAAAGGCACCGATAAACAATAGGCAAACCAAAACACTAGCAAAGATTGCCACTGGGCTATGACGCCACGACCAAGCCAGGTCACTTTGCCAAAATTGCTGGAAAATGTTTTTTGGCCCGCTCATGCGCCCCCCCTAGCTAGTTGACCAACACGTAAGCGCGGGTCGACAGCAAAATAAAGCAAATCGACAATAAGGTTAATACAAACAAAAATCAGCGCGATTAAGCATAAATAGGCAGCCATTACGGGTACATCAGCAAATTGCACAGCCTGAATAAAAAGTAAACCCATGCCTGGCCACTGAAAGACAGTCTCGGTCACGATGGCAAAGGCGATGATGCCCCCCAATTGCAAACCTGTAATGGTGATCACCGGCACAAGGGTGTTTTTTAGCGCATGACTAAAGTGAATGGCGCGCTGCGATAGCCCCCTAGCACGAGCAAATTTGATGTAATCACTACGCAAGACCTCGAGCATTTCGGAACGAACGAGGCGCAATATAAGGGTTAGCTGAAACAACGACAGGGTAATGGCGGGCAAAATCAGATGTCGCCAACCGTCGAGGGTAAAAAGACCGCTGGTCCACCAGCCAATGTGCACCACCTCGCCCCGCCCGTAACTAGGCAGCCAGCCCAGTTGAACCGAAAAGATCAAAATTAAAAGAATACCGATAAAAAAGGTGGGCAATGAAATGCCCAGCAAAGAAAAGCTCAAAATAAATTGGCTAAGGACAGTGTTTCTTTTTAAGGCGGTATAGACCCCAAGGGGTAAGCCAAGTAAAAGGGCCAAGATCGCCGCGGCAACAGAAAGTTCAACCGTAGCGGGGAAACGGCTTTTTAATAAATCGATTACCGGCTGGCCCTGACGTAATGACAGGCCAAACTCACCGTGGATGGCATTATTAATAAAATGAAAAAACTGCACCACAGCCGGCTGATCGAGCCCTAACTGCGCCCGTAAGGCAAGACGATCGGCATCAGTAGCATCTTGGCCCAACATGATGGTAACTGGGTCGCCAATGTAGCGAAATAAGATAAATGCCAACAAACTGACCGTGAGCATCACGAGCACAGCTTGAAAGAGGCGACGCAGGATAAAAACCAACATAAGCGCTTTTTTGGGGGGGTGGGTTACCCCACCCCCAAATAAAAGGAAAGATTTACGGTGCTCAATGAATGAGCACAGACAATCATTCGATAGTAACCCACTGTGGGGTCAAACGGTTATCGGCGCGGTGCACCACATTAACGTTTTTGCCCATTGCCCAGGGGATAACCTGATCATGCAAGGGGATATGACCGAACTCTTGGCCATGGATGCGTAGCACCTCTTGGATGGCAGCATTGCGCTTGTCCTCATCGATTTCGACCTTAATTTGTTGAATGAGGGCGTCGACCTCGGGGTTAGAGTAGCCACCAAAGTTAAATGAGCCATCAGCACCCTCGCTGGGGCTATGGATGAGGCTTTGTAAGGTGTATAGCGCATCGAAGGTGGGCACGCCCCAACCAAAGAGGTAGGCGCTGCTGTCATGAGACTGTACCTTGGGGAAGTAGGTGGCCCGAGGCATGGCATTGAGGTTGGCCTTGACCCCGATGCGGGCCCACATGCCCACTACAGCCTGACAAATAGCCTCGTCATTGATGTAACGGTTATTGGGGCAATCGAGGGTAAAAGAGAGCTCGTTTTCATCGTAACCGGCCTCTTTGAGCAACTCTTTGGCGCGCTCGGGATCATAAGGGGCAGGGACAGCTAGCTCTTGGGTCCAACCATTGACCTGAGGGGCAATCATTGTACCGGTAGGCTCTGAAGCACCACGCATGACGGCCTTTTTGATGGCCTCAATATCGATGGCCAGGGATAAAGCCTCGCGTACACGTTGGTCAGCGAAAGGGTTTTTGCCCTTGATGTTGCTGTACTTGAGCTCGGGGCTGCTTTGGTCTAAACCAAGGTAGATGGTGCGGTACTCATTACCCTCAACCACCTTGGCCTCGCGCTTGAGGCGCTCGAGGTCTTGGGCGGGTGGGTCAAGGACAAAATCGATCTCGCCCGAAAGCAACGCAGCAGTACGGGTGGCATTTTGCTTGATGGGTGTGTAGATGATTTCGGTAACGTTGCCCTCTTTGTTGGCCTGATCCCACCAGTTGGGGTTTTCTTTGAAGGCTGTGCGTACATCAACCTCACGCGAAACCAGTTGGTAGGGGCCGGTACCGTTGGTGTGGCGGGCAGAATAGGTTTCTTGTTGGGCCGAAAAGTCTTGGGGCTCGGTAGCGTCATGCTCTTGGGCCCACGCCTCGTTCATGATAAATACATTGGTGAGCTGGCGCAAAAGCACAGGGTTAGGGCCGTCGGTCTCGATCTCGACCGTAAACTCATCGAGGGCACGCACGTCTTTGATACCATTGACGTAGGCTTTAAAGTTTGAAGTGGGGGCCATGGCGCGTTTGATAGAAAACACCACATCATCGGCAGAAAAGGGTGCCCCATCATGAAATTGCACGCCCTCGCGCAAATTGAATACCCATTTGGTGGGCTCGGCTTGCTCCCAACTAATGGCCAAAGCAGGAATAAGATTAAACTCTTTGTCGTATTCAACCAAAGGCTCGTATACATAACTGCTGGCCGCAATGGTGAGCCCCTCGTTTTGGGCGTGGGGGTCAAGGGTCAAGATATCGCCCTGACTGGCCCAGCGTAGCGTCTCGGCTTGGACACCGAGTGGTAGTAAAAAAGCTGTTGCAAGTGCCCCGACAAGGATACGTTGTCGCATATTAGTCTCCAAATATGGGTAAAATAATAGTTTGCCCTTTAGGGTGGTTTTCATCAATTTTAAGCATATAAGAGAAAGTATGCATAACAATGTTCTTCCCTCAATAAAATTGTGATATATGACCATTGAGCGTCGCATTATGCATATTGATATGGATGCCTTTTTTGCCTCGGTAGAGTTATTACGCTACCCGCAGCTCAAAGGGCAGCCTGTGGTGGTGGGTGGGCGCCGAGTTGATGCCCCCACCAAAGAAAAGGGGCGCTATGTTTTTGCTCGATTAGGTAATTATACGGGTCGTGGGGTGGTGACCACCGCCACCTACGAGGCGCGGGCCTTGGGGGTGCATTCGGCCATGTCTTTGATGAAGGCTGCGCAAAAAGCCCCGCAGGCTATTTTATTGCCGGCTAATTTTGCTGCCTATAAGCATTATTCGCGTCTCTTTCAACAGTGTGTGGCCGAAATTGCCCCCAAAATAGAAAAACGCGGGGTCGATGAGCTCTTTGCTGATGCGACTGATATCGCTGTGAGTAGCCAGCAGCTGGCCCGACAAATACAACAGTCCATAGCCGAGCGTACCCAGCTTAGTTGCTCTATTGGTATTGCCCCCAACAAGCTCCTTGCCAAGATAGCCTCTGATTTAGACAAGCCCAATGGCATCACCATTTTGACCCCCCAAGATTTGCGTAGTCGTATTTGGCCGTTGCCGGTCAAGGTGGTCAATGGTATCGGGCCCAAAGCACAGGCCAAGCTTAATAGCTTGGGCATTCAAACAGTGGGCGAGTTGGCCCAGGCCGCTCCAGCCCTATTGCAACAACATTTTGGTACGAACTATGCACGTTGGTTGCTCGAGGTGGCACATGGTCAAGATGATAGCCCGGTCGAGACCGTACGTATTGCCCAATCGCATAGCCGTGAGCGCACCTTTAGCCGTGATTTGCATGTGCAGCAAGACAGAGAGCTGCTGAGTCAGCATTTGTACGCGTTGTGTGCGCAGCTTGAACAAGATTTACAGCAGGCGCAAATGCATGCTTGCAATATAGAAATCAAAATACGCTTTGCTGATTTTTCTACCATTACGCGCAGTGGCCAAACCACCCAACCCGTGCAAGAGGCTAAATATTTACTCTTTTATGCACGCCAACAACTTAGACGGGTGCATTTACACGATCGTCGCCTGCGTTTATTAGGGGTGAAAGCAGCTAATTTGGTTTCTAATTATGGGGGTCAACAAAAACAACTAATGCTAATATAAGTACAGTCGCTTATAAACTTTTTTGGGATTGCACCATGACTTTTGATACTGCAGCTGCACTCGCTTTGATGGATATTACCCCTCGGCCCGAGATTGTTTTTGTTCGTGGTTCGGGTTCTTGGTTAGAGGATCAAAACGGCAAACAATACCTAGATATGATCCAAGGCTGGGCCGTTAACTCATTGGGCCATAGCCCCGAGGTGTTGGTGCAGGCCATTAGCGAGCAAGCTCAACAGCTAATTAACCCATCACCAGCCTTTTATAATGCGCCGGCAATGAGTTTGGCCAAGCGGCTGACCAAGCACTCCTGTTTTGATAGGGTGTTTTTTGCCAATAGTGGGGCTGAGGCCAATGAGGGGGCAATTAAGCTCGCGCGCAAATGGGGGCAGTTAAACAAGGGTGGGGCGCATAAGATCATTACCTTTGAGCATAGTTTTCATGGGCGCACATTGGCTACTATGTCGGCCTCGGGCAAGTCGGGCTGGGATCGCATCTTTGCCCCTCAGGTCGATGGCTTTAACAAGGCCCGCCTTAATGATATCGACTCGGTACGCGCGTTGGTTGATAAAGATACTGTGGCCGTTATGCTCGAGCCTGTTCAAGGCGAGGGCGGTGTGATCCCAGCTACAAACGATTTTATGCGTGCCCTGCGGGCCCTCTGCGATGAGGAGAACATCTTGCTCATCGTTGACGAGGTACAAACAGGTATGGGGCGTACAGGGGTGTTGTTTGCCTATCAGCATAGCGGGATCGAGCCCGATATTATGACCCTAGGCAAGGGCATTGGGGGTGGGGTACCGCTGTCGGCCCTATGTGCCAAAGAAGAGGTCAGTGTTTTTGCGCATGGTGATCAGGGTGGTACCTATAACGGTAACCCTTTGGTTACAGCTGCTGGGGTGGCCGTTTTTGATGCGTTGACTGCCGAGGGCTTTTTTACACAGGTACAACAACGTGCCGAGCAATTATCTGCAGGCTTGCGCGAGCTTAGCGACAAATGGGGCTTTGAGGGCGAGCGTGGGGTGGGGCTACTGCGGGCGCTCAAGCTCGATAGTGATGACGCCGCCGCCATTGTCGAGACGGCGCGCAATTTGCAGCCTCAGGGTTTGTTGCTTAATGCCGCACGGCCCAATTTGTTGCGTTTTATGCCGGCCCTAAACCTTAGCCAAGAGGATCTCGCTGCCACCTTTGAGCTGCTTGATGCAGCCATTACGCAACAGCGCAATTCATAAAGCTTGTTGGGCCAGTGTTTGGGTAGGTCTTGTGTTTTGCGGGGCGGTATGCCTATTTGCTGCAAGTAAACGGTTAGCAATAGGGCCTATTGCCCCATAGGTCTCTACGCACAAGGCCTGCTCGGCTTGCTTTCTGCCAAATAGTAGTTAATAGGTTAGATAATGAGTTGGATCAAAACCAGAGTTATTCGCCGTCAAGACGAGGCTGAGCGTATTATCAGTCTCGTGCTCGAGGCAGCCGAGGGGCAAGCGCCTTTGCCTGAGTTTTTGCCTGGGGCCCATCTTGATGTGCGCATACCGACTACTGATTTGGTGCGACAGTATTCTATGGTTAATGACCCCATAGATAGACATCAGTATGTTTTGTCTGTGCAGCACGAGCTGCATTCCCGTGGGGGGTCAAAAACCTTATTTGCCCAGGCCCAAGAGGGGTCTTTTTTATGGGTGAGCCCACCTAAAAATCGCTTTCAGTTGGTGGCTGATGCGCCGCATCATATTTTGATTGCTGGGGGCATTGGGGTTACCCCCTTGCTGAGTATGGCGCGTTATTTACATCGCCACGATCAGTCATTTGTTTTGCATTACAGCACCCGTAGTCGGGCACGTACTGCTTTTTATGATGCCCTGCAAGAGGTTGATTTTGCCTCACAGCTGCGTTTTTATCATGATGATTACCAAGGCCATATTGCTTTTAATCTGCGTATGGCACTCGAGGACATCGACCCACAAGCCCATGTTTATGTATGTGGCCCAGCAACTTTGATTCGGGCCGTACGCGCTGGGGCGCGGGTGGTGGGCTTGCCTCTTGAGCAGGTGCATGCCGAGTATTTTTCTTTGTCTGGCCTCGAGGACAGTACCCCGACCCCTACCAATACGGCATTTGATGTGGTGCTGGCGCGCAGTCAGCAGCAGGTGCGCGTTGAGGCTGATGAGACCATTGTGCAAGCGCTCGAAAAAAAGGGTGTTTCTGTATTGGTTTCCTGCCAAGAGGGTATTTGTGGCACCTGTGTGACCCCAGTACTCGAGGGTGAGCCTGAGCACCGCGATCATTACCTACATGCCGAGGAAAAGGCCAGCAATCAGATGCTTACCCCCTGCTGTTCGCGGGCCAAAAGCAAACGTTTAGTATTGGATCTTTAGCCATGCTGGCCACATGGGTGGGGCTATTATTTGATGGGTTGGCCTATGGCAGCTTGCTGTTTCTGATGAGTGTAGGCCTGTCTGTTAGTTTAGGTCTGCTCAATGTGGTTAATTTGGCCCATGGTGTTTTTGCCCTGCTAGGCGGCTATTTATTTATTGGCTTATTGCAAGGGGTGGGTCTGCCTTTTATCCCCGCTTTGGTCCTGGTATTTGTTGCTATTGCAGCCTTGGGTTGGTTAAGCGAGTATTTGTTTTTTTCCCGTATTTATTCTTTGCCCCCCTTAGAGCAGGTGCTTTTAACCTTAGGCATTTGTTTTATGGCCATGGCGGGGGCCAGTTATTTTTGGGGGCCTAGCCAACGTTTTGTTGCTTTGCCTGCTTGGCTCAGCGGCCAATGGCAGTGGGGGGCGCTACAACTCGGTTGGTTTCGGTTGGCTTTAATTGGCTTGGTGGTGGCCTTGGGGGCGGTGATGTGGCTGGGTCTAGAGCGCACGCTTTTTGGGGCGCGTATTCGTGCGGCAGTGGATAATTACGAGGTGGCTCAAGGTTTGGGCATTGCAGTAGGCCCTGTGTTTCGTTGGTGTTTTGCTTTAGGGGCCGGTTTAGGCGGTTTAGGTGGGGCTTTGGGTGGGGTGGTTTTAGGCCTTGAGCCAAGCTTTGTTTTAAAGTATTTGGTTTTCTTTTTTATGGTGGTGGTGCTAGGGGGGACGGGAACGATTAGGGGGCCTTTGTTGGCAGCCTGGTTATTAGGTGTACTCGATGTGTTAGGCAAATACTTTTTCCCGCAATTTGCCGCCTTTGTGTTATATGCCTTGGTATTGGGGCTGATGCTTTGTTTTCCTCAAGGGCTGTTGGCCAAGCGTTTTGATTAGATAATTCGGCAGGAAAAAGAAAGGTAAAAGAAAGACAGGCACAAGAACGATAGGCACACGAAAAACAGGCACAGGAACGGCAGACACGAGATGAATATGCAGCGTACAAATAACAGAGCAAGGCCTATGGCTTGGCCATTTTGGCCGGGGTTTTTTTGGCTAAGCCCATGGCTAGCTGCCTTATTGTGGCCTGATTATTTGCTTTTGCTTAGCTATATTTTGGTAATGGGCTTATTTGCCCTGTCTCTCGATCTGATTTTAGGCTTTGCCGGCATTTTAAGCTTGGGCCATGCTTTGTTTTTTGGGGCAGGGGCCTACATCGCCGGTTTGTTGGCCACACATGGGTGGCATGAGCCTGTATCTGCTTTATTTATAGCTTTGTTGGGTAGCGCCCTATTGGGTTGGCTATGTAGCTTTTTAGTGGTCCGTGGGGGGCCGCTAACACAGCTAGTGATCACCCTAGTGTTGGGTCTTATGGGCTACGAGTGGGCCAACCGTGCCGTTTCGATCACAGGGGGGGTGGATGGCCTGTGGGGGATGCAACTTGATCCTTTATTTGGCTATTGGCCTTTTGATTTTGGTGGGCAAACGGCCTTTGTTTATAGTTATGTGGTGTTGTTGCTTTGTTTTGTCTTGTGTCGGCGTTTGGTGCACTCTCCTTTTGGTTTGACTTTGGTCGCCATTCGCGAGCGCGCTCAGCGTTTACCTGCCTTGGGTTTTGTGCCCGCTCACTATTTGCGTCGTATCTATACCTTAAGCGCTGCTTTAGCAGGGGTGGCGGGGGCGCTTTTGGCTCAGTCTACCCAGTTTGTGGCCTTAGATAGCTTAGGTTTTCAACGCTCTGCCGAGGTCTTGATGATGCTGCTCTTGGGCGGGGTAGGCAGCCTATATGGGGCTTTGGTGGGGGCGGCGGTATTTGTAGGGGTGCATGATTTTGTTGCTGCCCAGAGTCCGCTTTATTGGCAGTTTTGGTTAGGCTTGCTTTTGGTTGCGGTGGTGGTGTTGGGCCGAGGTGGGGTGCTGGGCGTGTGTAAGCGCGGTGTGCTTTGGTGGCAAAAAAGGTTTTGATATGGCGGCTATTATTTTGCAAACGCAACAACTGAGCAAATACTGGGGTGCCTTAGCTGCTAATCGAGATCTGAGTCTGTCTTTCACACAGGGTTGTCGACATGCCATCATTGGCCCCAATGGGGCGGGTAAAAGCACCTTTATTCATTTGCTTTCGGGGGCGTTAGCGCCAAGCTCAGGGCAGGTGTTTTTTGCCGGGCAAAATATCACCGCCTTGGGGCAGGCGCAGCGTGTGCGTTTGGGTCTGGCGCGTAGTTATCAGCAGAGCCTGCTTTTTCCGCAATTAACAGTTTTACAATCAGTATTGTTGGTGATTTTGCGTCGGCGTGGGCAAAGTTTTAATTGGTGGCGGTTGTTTGAGAACGATGAGGTTGCCTTTAATGAGGCGCAGGATTTGCTCAAGGGCTTGGGTTTGTGGGCCGACAAAGACCGCCTTAGTCAGCAGCTGGCCTATGGGCAACAACGCCTATTAGAGTTGGCTTTGACTTTGGCTACACGGCCCAAGCTGCTGCTTTTAGATGAGCCGGCAGCAGGGGTTTCGGCAGCAGAAAGCGAGCAGATGTTTGCCTATATAGCCGGCCTGCCCGCTAGCATGAGCATTGTGCTTATTGAGCATGATATGCAGCGGGTGTTCGAGTTTGCACAAAGGATTACAGTGTTAGTAGAAGGGCAATGTTTTGCTCAAGGCAGTCCTGAGGCGATTGCCAAGCATCCTGAGGTTCAGCGTTTATATTTGGGTCAATGAGTTTTTTGTCAGCAAGCTTTTTATTCCTCACCTGCGTTGGCGGTAAAAGGCTTTAATCAGTTTCTAATGAGAGTGGGTCAATGGCGGATGAAAATGCTTTGTTGGTGCAGGGGGTGTCAGCGGGCTATGGGGCGGCCAATGTGCTCACTGACTTGAGTTTTAGCCTGCCGATTGGACATAGTATGGCCGTGCTTGGGCGCAATGGGGCAGGGAAAACCACTTTGCTGCGTGCCTTATTAGGCTTGGCGTCGGTGCATAAGGGCGAGGTGTTTGTTTTTAATCAGTCTGTGCGTGGGCAGTCAGTGGCGCAACGCGTTGCTTTGGGCTTGGGCTGGGTGCCTCAAGACAAGGGGCTGTTCCCATCATTGACGGTGGCCGAGCATTTGCAAGTGGTCGCGCGACCTGGGCCCTGGAATAGCGAGCGGGTATATGGGCTTTTTCCACGCCTAGCCGAGCGGCGGGCCCATTATGGGCGGGCGTTATCGGGGGGCGAGCAACAAATGCTTGCCATTGGGCGGGCCTTGATGACCAACCCTCGCTTGTTGTTGCTTGATGAGCCCTTTGAGGGGCTTTCGCCTTTGATGCAACGCAGTTTGGCACAGGCTCTATCTAAACTGATGTCAGCACAAGCAAAAAATACTGATATTGACTCTGGTTCTGGGGCGAGCCCAAAGCAGGCAATGAGTATTGTTTGGGTAGAGCAGCAACGTTCAGCTGTGTTGGCACATACCGATTGGGCCTTGGTGTTGGAGCGCGGACGTGCCCGTTATTTTGGCCCCAGTGCTACATTGCAGCACATGACTGAGCTCGAGCAGTGGCTGGGTGTTGGCCCATAAACTGAGCCTAAAAAGCCCGCAAAAAACAAATTTAAGTAGGGCTTAAAAGTTTAAAAATCAATATAAATAAAAAATAAAAAAAGAAAACAAAAAAGAGCGCGATGAACGCGCTCTTTCCTAAAAGTGCCTGCTCAGCCTTATTGACTTTGCTTAAGCTCTAAACGCCACTGATGCAGCAAGGGCTCAGTATAGCCACTGGGCTGCTCTATACCCTTGAAGACCAGGTCACGTGCGGCTTGGAATGCTCTGGATGCCTGGAAGTCACGGGCCATGGGTAGGTAATGCGGGTCATCAGCATTTTGCTTATCGACCACATCACGCGCCATGCGCTGTAAGGTCTCATCGACCTGCTCAGCGTTGGTGACATTGTGCAAGAGCCAGTTGGCAATGTGTTGGCTAGAAATACGCAAGGTGGCGCGGTCCTCCATCAGACCGACATCATGGATATCGGGTACCTTTGAGCAACCAATACCTTGATCAATCCAGCGCACAACATAACCCAAAATACCTTGGGCGTTGTTGTCGAGCTCTTGTTGGATTTCATCGGCCGACCACTCAGCCTTGGCCACCACAGGAATATGCAACATGCCATCAATAAAGGACTGTTGTTTGCCCTCCATCTCTTTTTGTAGGGCAAAAACGTCGAGCTGATGATAGTGCAAGGCGTGTAAGGTGGCCGCAGTAGGTGAGGGCACCCAGGCGGTGTTCCCACCAGCTTTGAGGTGACCAATTTTTTGCTCGAGCATATCAGCCATGAGGTCAGGCATTGCCCACATGCCCTTACCAATTTGGGCGCGACCACGTAAGCCACACTCGAGACCAATCTGAACGTTGTTACGCTCGTAGGCATCGAGCCACTCGCTGTGGCGCATGTCGCCTTTGCGTACGACGGGGCCAGCCTGCATGACCGAATGGATTTCGTCACCCGTGCGGTCTAAGAAGCCGGTGTTGATAAATACGGTGCGCTCGGCTGCCTCGGCGATACAGGCCTTGAGGTTGAGGCTGGTGCGCCGCTCTTCGTCCATCACACCCATTTTGAGGGTATTGCGCTCGAGTTTTAGTAGGTCTTCGACACGGGCAAAAAGCTCGTTAGCAAAGCGTACCTCGTCAGGGCCGTGCATCTTGGGCTTAACAATATAGATAGAGCCGGTTTTGGAGTTACGCTTGAGCTTGATATCGCGCGAGGCCATTAATGAGGTAAAGACCGCATCAAGAATGCCCTCGTAGACCTCGTTGCCGTCTTTGTCGAGGATGGCAGGGTTGGTCATGAGGTGGCCCACATTGCGCACAAACATCAATGAGCGACCATTGAGCTTTTGGGGCTGGCCGTTGAGGTCGGTGTACTCGCGATCGGGGTTGGCACGACGGGTAAAGGTGCGGCCGTCTTTGGTGATCTCTTCGGTCAGTGTGCCGGTGATCAGACCCAACCAGTTGCGATAGCACAGGACCTTGTCCTCGGCATCGACAGCGGCAACCGAGTCCTCGCAATCCATAATGGTGGTAATGGCGGACTCGAGGAAAATGTCTTTGATGCCGGCCTTGTCGCTTTTGCCAATGAGGTCGTCACGATCGATAAGAATCTCGAAATGCAGACCATTGTGAACAAAAACCAAAGCCTCGGGCGCATCGGGCTGACCGCGGTAGCCGATAAGGGTGGCGGTATCTTTGAGCCCAGTGCTGCTGCCGTTTTCTAGCTGGGCAACAAGCTTGCCATCGACGATGCTATAGCTGCTGACATCGCGATGCGAGCCCTCTGCTAGGGGGATGGTGTTGTCTAAAAACTGGCGACCATAGGCAATGACCTTGGCGCCCCGAATGGGGTTGTACTCAGCCGTGCGATCGGCGCCATCATCCTCGTCGATGGCATCAGTACCGTAGAGTGCGTCGTATAGGCTGCCCCAACGCGCATTGAGGGCGTTGAGTGCGTAGCGGGCATTCATAATGGGTACGACAAGCTGTGGGCCAGCTTGTTGGGTGATCTCGACATCAACGTTGTCAGTGGTGACCTGTACCGTCTCGGGGGCGTCGACTAGGTAGCCGATCTCTTTGAGGTAGGCCTTGTAGGCGGCAATATCGGTAACCGGGCCAGGGTTTTGTTTGTGCCACTCGTCGAGTTTGGTCTGTAACTCGGCACGTTTGTCTAATAGGGCTTTGTTGGTAGGCGTCAAATCAGTGATGAGCTGGCTAAGACCTTGCCAAAACTCATCTGCGTCGAGGCCGGTGTCTTGGAGGGCCTCTTGCTCGACAAACTGATAGAGCGGTTCGGCCACTTGCAGGCCGTGGCAATCAATGCGTTTTGTCATAATAACCCTTTAAAAGTAAAAGTGTTCTTCCTCTTCTATTATGGGCCTTGTCAGCCAAAGGCTCAATGGGCTTTTAGTTAAAACAGTCGATACTTTTAGTATCGAATAAGGCGGGTTTTTGTGTTTTGTATGTATTTTGTTGCTAGTAAGCGGCTTTGGGTTACTCTATTTATTCTATTGTTATTGTCTTTATTATCCCTCTTGGCGCTTATTATGCACGAAGCTTATAAACCACCAAAAATAGCCGTACAGACGCCCTCTGCTATCCCTTTTCAACGTTTTGACGAGGCGCGCTTGGCGTTGGCGCGTTTATTGCATATTTATGAGCGTAATACGGCCTTTATACGCCATGCGTTTTTGAGCTGTGTGCGCCAAGGCTTTCCCCCGCGGGTGCGCTTTCGCGCCTTTTACCCCGCATTACGCATACAGGTCAATACCCACCAAGAGGTGGATAGCCGGTTGTCTTTTGGCCATGTGGTCGAGCCAGGCCGCTACGAGACCACCATTACCCAACCAACGCTTTTTTATGATTATCTGTACGAGCAGATTAGTTTATTGCTGAAAAACCATGGGGTGCCTATTGGGGTGGGCGAGTCCTTAGAGCCAATCCCTTTGCATTTTGCTTTGGCAGATGAGGGCAATGCCCATATTATTTACCCCGAGGCACCGATGCATGCTGTGCGAGACCATTTTGATGTGCCCGATTTAGCAGTGATGGATGATGCCATTGTCAATGGCACCTGGGCCCCTACTGCTGATGAGCCCCGCCCGCTGGGCCCTTTTACTGCTCCTCGGGTAGATTACTCATTACAGCGTTTACAGCACTATACCGCTACCAAGCCTGAGTTTTTTCAGAACTTTATTTTATTTACCAACTACCAGTTTTATGTAGATGAGTTTTGTGCATGGGCAAATGAGCAGTTACAGTTACAAAAAGGGGGCTATACGGCGTTGGTGCACCCGGGCAATGTGGTGGTTGATAATCAGGGCAATCAAAGCGGTACGGCCCCTGCACGCGACCCGCAAATGCCCTCTTATCATTTGCTGCGTAAAGAGCATAGTGGTATTACCTTGGTCAATATAGGGGTGGGCCCAGCCAATGCTAAAACCATTACCGATCATATTGCCGTGTTGCGGCCCAGTGCATGGATAATGCTTGGGCATTGTGCGGGCCTGCGTACAACTCAACGGCTGGGCGATTATGTGCTGGCACATGGTTATGTGCGCCAAGATAGGGTGTTAGATGCTGATTTGCCTACTTGGGTACCGGTGCCCCCACTGGCCGAAATACAGGTAGCACTCGAGCAGGCGGTTGCCCAGGTATCAGGCCTAACTGACTGGGAGCTTAAGCGCATTATGCGTACCGGCACGGTTGCTTCCATAGATAACCGCAATTGGGAGCTTCGCGATCATCATGAGCCAGTGCGGCAGCTGTCTCAGTCTCGGGCCATTGCCTTAGATATGGAGTCCGCCACTATTGCCGCCAATGGTTTTCGTTTTCGGGTGCCTTATGGGACGCTATTATGCGTTTCTGACAAGCCTTTGCACGGTGAGCTCAAGCTGCCCGGTATGGCCAGTGCCTTTTATGACAGCCAAGTCGGGCAGCATTTACATATAGGTATACGCGCCTTAGAGTTATTGCGCGATATGCCGGCAGCACGTTTGCATTCGAGAAAATTGCGTAGTTTTATCGAGACCGCCTTTCAATAATTAGTCTTGTTGGCGTCGGCGTTGGGCGCGCTGGCTGCGCAGCTGTTGCCTAAGGTCTCGGCGTAATTCACGCCGTACTTCGCGGCGGATTTCTTGGCGTATAAAGGGTCGCAATCGTTGTATTTCGCTTTGAATGAGTTCGGCTTGGGCGGGGGTTAAGCTGGGCCCATCGGCCGCTGTGTGCCCTGAATAATGCTGTGCCGAGTCAGCGTGCTCGGCCTGCCAGGCTTGCTCGTGTGCCATTTCAGAGGGGCTATCTTGGCCGTCTAGGGCCAACATGGTGCCCCGGCAGCTTGGGGCCCCGCACCAGCAAGCGTAGTTTTGTTTGAGCTCGTCAGTTAGGGGCTCGTCGATGGTTAGGGCATAGTCATAAAGCAGCTCTTCGTCTGCCTCTATATCGCGTTGGGCCACAATAAACACCCTATCGCCCGCCTCGTTTTCGTGTCCCTCGCAATTGGGCTCGCAGCTGTGGTTGATCCAGCGGGCATCGTTGCCTTGTTGCGCGCCATCAATGATCTCGCCTGTGCTTAGAGCAAAAAAGAAGGTGTGATAGGGGTTGTCGGGGTCGGCAGAGAGTTGCTCATCAGCCTCGTCAGAGCTGATGCGCTTGCCTTTGTATTCCATAATGGTGGTGCCTTGCGGGATAAACCGCCGAGCAAACACCCCTTGACCGTGTAGATCAGAGGGCTGTATATAATGCCAGATAGTTTGTTTGTTGTGCCCGTTATCAGTGGGGGTTTCGTCCATATAGTATCTACTTTGTATTTTGGCTGGGTTGGCAGCCTAGTGGTATTGATTTAATCAATGTGGCTGTAAAGTTTGGTGGGTGGTTGGCCTTAAGCTTTAAGTATCAGGCATCGGGCTCACCACCTTGTGGGCTGCTTTTTTTAGCTGCTGCGGTTTTTTTGGCCGCCTTTTTACTGGCCTTTTTCGCAGCGCTCTTGGTGGTTTTTTTGCTGGCCTTTTTAGCCGCCTTTTTAGCAGCTTTCTTGCTCGCCTTTTTGGCTGCTTTTTTAGCGGCCTTTTTACTGGCTTTCTTGGCGGCCTTTTTTGCTGCTTTTTTTGCCCCCTTTTTGGCTGCCTTTTTGGCCCCTTTTTTGCTTGCTCGAGGCTCAAACTCAAAGCCCACCTTGCCATTTTTTATAACTAAAAAGGCTTTAAATTTGCGGTGAGTGCGGTTAGAGATAAAGCCCTCGAGCAGGTCAGTCTTGCCCGTGGCGAGCATTTTGGTCATTTGCTCGGGGCTGACCTCTTGTTGCAAAATGATTTTGCCTGAACGGAAATCACAGCTTTTATCGGGGCCAACGGCCTTTTCGCAGACATAGTTAAGCCCGTGTTCATAGACAGGGTGTTTGCATTTGGGGCACTCGCCCAGGGCGGTTTGGGCAGAAAAGTCGACTGGCTCATCGTCCTCGTCGTCATTTTGGCCAAAATCAAACTCTAATTTGTTTTCCTTATTGATACGCAAAATCGCCACAAAAGGGCGGCCCATGCGGCTGATAAACCCGGTCAGTGGGCCAAGCTCACGATCTTTGAGTAATGACTCGACCTCATCGAGCTCAAAAGTGCGGCCCCCGGGGTGTTTGCCAATAGAAAAATCACACTCGGTACAGGCATAGCGGCGGTAGTTTTCCTTGACCACTGCCCCACAGGCCGGGCAAGGAGTGCTTAGCGTCGCATAATCACCTGGTACGGAATCACTTTCGTATTCCTTGGCCCGCCCAACAATAACCTTGGTCATGTCCTCGATTTTGTGCAAAAAGTCTTTGCGCTCGAGTTGACCCATCTCGATTTGTTTGAGGCGATATTCCCAATCACCAGTCAGCCCGGGCGAGGTGAGCTCGCTGACCCCTAAACCATTGAGTAGGGTCATCAGTTGGCGGGCCTTGGCGGTTGGGATAAGGTCGCGGCCCTCGCGGCGGAGGTAACCCTCTTTGAGGAGCCCCTCTATAATCGAGGCACGGGTGGCTGGAGTGCCTAGGCCACGCTCGGACATGGCCTCGCGTAGGGCATCCTCATCGACCAATTTGCCCGCCCCCTCCATGGCAGATAATAAGGTTGCCTCGGTAAAGCGTGCGGGGGGTTTGGTCTGTAAGGCGTGTAACTCAATGTCTTGGGTTTGCACGGTCTCGTTTTCTTGCACAGGCACCAAGCTGTCTTTGCCGCCTTGGGCCTCACGACCATAAATGGCCAGCCAGCCAGGTGAAACCAATACCCGCCCCTCGGTTTTAAACTGCTCATCTAAAACAGTAGTAATACGTGTGGTCAAACGAAACTCTGCAGCGGGGAAGAACACCGCTAAAAAGCGCCGCGCAACCAACTCGTAGACCTTAAACTCGGCATCGCTGAGGGTCTTTGGTGCCTGCTGCGTGGGGATAATCGCAAAGTGGTCCGAGACGCGCTCGTTGTTAAAGATGCGCCGATTAGGCTTTACCCAGCTTTGGTCGAGGATGGTTTGTGCAAAGGGGGCTACAGACTGCTGCGTGGGCGCATCAGAGCTAGCCATGGCCGCAATGGTGCTATTGACCGTAGGTAGATAATCCTCGGGCAAATAACGCGAGTCGGTGCGGGGGTAGGTAAGTACCTTGTGCCGCTCGTAAAGGGCTTGGGCTATCGATAGGGTGGTGTTTGCAGAAAAACCAAAACGTGAGTTGGCCTCGCGCTGCAAGCTGGTGAGGTCAAATAATGCCGGTGATTGTTGGCGCGAAGGGCGTGAGGTCTCGGTAACGATGCCTGCTTGCTGGGCACAGGCATCAACGATGGCCTGGGCGCGCTCGGCATCCCAAAGGCGTTGCTCGCGGCGCTCGCCATCGTCGTCTTTTTTAAAATCGGGGTCAAACCAGCGCCCCTCGTAAGTGCCCGCCTGGGCAGCAAAGGTGGCATGTACCTCGTAGTAATCACGGGGGATAAATTGGCGGATCTCTTCTTCGCGTTTGTGCACAATGGTTAGGGTAGGGGTTTGGACCCGCCCTACGGTGGTTTTGAAAAAACCGCCGTCTTTGCTATTAAAGGCGGTCATGGCACGGGTACCATTGATGCCTATGAGCCAGTCAGCCTCGGCGCGGGCGCGGGCGGCCTGCTCGAGTGGTTTTAGCTCATCATCACTGCGTAGTTGGTCAAAGGCCTCGCGAATAGCACTACGCGTCATAGAGCGTAGCCACAGTCGAGAAATAGGCTTGTCTACCTTGGCAAATTGCATGATGTAGCGAAATATCAGCTCGCCCTCGCGCCCCGCATCGCAAGCATTGATAATATGGCTGACATCTTTGCGCTTGATAAGCTTAAGTAACAACTTTAAACGATCAGCAGAACGTTTGTCGTTGGGCTTAAGCTCAAACTGTGGTGGAATAACAGGTAGATGGGTAAAAGTCCATTTGCCGCGTACTGGGTCATTGGGGGCGATTAGGCCCAGCAAGTGCCCTATACTGGCAGCTAAGACATAGTCCTCACTTTCATAGTAATCGCCCTCGCGTGTAAAGCCACCCAGCGCGCGCGAGATATCTAAAGCAACAGAAGGTTTTTCAGCAATGATTAGCGTTTTAGTCATGGGTTTCCAATTTTAATACATGGCGATAGCGCAAATCGGTAAAGACATAAACATATCAATATATCAATGATGCAAGCACATCGCTCTGAACGCACAACAAACCGTGCAGAACAACAATGGGTACGAGCCTTATTACGTAGCACCCTAGTTTGTGCCGGGGTGTTACTTGGTAGTGCTGTGCTGATTTGGCTAGCAGCCAACTGGCAACAATGGCCTTATGCACAACGTATTGCCCTCGTGACAGCGGCCTTTACTGCCCCATTATTAATTGCCGTGCGTTGGGGACAACGTCACCCCAAAGATTGGGCCAAGCCCTACTCGCTGTCAAGTGCTTTGCTCGTGTTAGCAGCACTGATGGTAGGGGCGTTGTTGGCATTACTTGGGCAGCTTTACCATAGCGGGGCGGACTCTTGGCGCCTTTTTGCTTGGTGGGCGGTGCTGTTATTGCCTTGGGCTCTAGGGGTGCAAAGCATACCCATCATACTGCTTACTTGGTTTTTAACCAATGTCAGTGTTGGCCTGCTTATTGTAACGAGCTTTTATTTTTCTGCTCAATTTGTGCTCAACCTCGGTCTAGCACTATGTAATTTGCTTTGCTTTGCGCTTTTTTTCGGGCTGCGTCGTTGGGTGTCGCGTTTAGCACGGGTGATGATGCCCCTAAGTTTTAGTGTTTTTGTTTTTTCTTGGGCGTTGGCTGTGGTCGAGTTTGCCCATCAACGGGCCCCTCAACAGATAATGGCAGGGCCATGGATACTTGGGTTGGCGGTATTGCTCGTCATGGCGCGCCTATTAAATAGGCAGCGCCAATATTTACTTGCGTGGTTGGCTTATACCGCTGCGGGGTTGTTGTTGGTATTACATTTAAGTGTCACTGTGCTGCCGCAAATGGGTTTGGGTTTGTATGGGTTGTTGTTGGTGCCTTTGGCGGCTTTATTCCTTTTTGCCCAAATGCGGCGAATGGGTCAAAGGCAGTTAGCAAAAAAACTGCACAGCGCCACTGACAAAGACAGTGCAACCGAGCAAATTCGCACACCACTGCAGGGCAGGGCAGTTAAGCAAGGGGCGGTTTCACAAGGTGGTTTTGCTGCTGCCTTAACACAAAAGGCACGGTTTTCTTGGTCCTTTGGTTGGCTGCGCATGCTGTTAGTGGTGGTGGCCGCAGTGTTTTGGGTGAGCTTCCTTAGTGTTTGGGGGCAGCTGCCTGTACCCGTTTTTGCTTGGTTTTTATTTGCTTTGTCATTGCTTTTAGGCTTGGGCCAGCCCTGGCAAAAAAACCGTTGGTGGGCCGATTTGTGGCTGATAACTTGGGCGGGGGCACTAATTAGCATTACTGTGGTGTGGTCACGGGGGCAGATGGCCCCTTTGGGTTTTGTTTTGGTGTTTTTATCAGCCTTACTTTGGTATGGTTGGGCCCAGGCTTTGCTGGTGCGCAGTATTACCGCAGCGTGGTTGCTTTTTGTTGTTTTGGCTTGGCCTTGGATTGCACCGCAGGCCCCGATGTGGCATTTTCAGGCGCCTGTACTTGATGTGCGCTTAGCCTTTTTACTTGCTTGGGTCTTTTTGTTGACAGGGCTTTATCAGTGGTCGGGGCCACGGCGACGTTGGCAGTTGGTGCCGCTTTTGGTAGGCAGTTGGCTGTGGCTGTTTGTACTCGCTTTGCTGTCTTGGTGGGTTGCCACCAATTGGGCCCAAACTGGTTTTCGCTTGCCTTTATTTAGTAGTGTGAGTGCCTTTGTATTGGTCGGCAGCCTGTGGTTAATGCTCAGCGGGGTGTTGGCTACCCGAGCCTTGTTGTTGGTGGCCTTTACGGCCTTGTGCTTAGCCTTTGTTTGGTGGCCTAACCCCTGGTTGGTGCTTTGTTTTACGGGGCTGTTATACAGTGTCTACCGGGCCAATCAGGTAGGGGTGGCAGGCTTTGCGGCATTGTTTTTAATGATGCTTTTTGGTTGGTACGATGCCCAATACCTCAGCCTTTTAGAAAAGGTAGGGCGTCTGCTGATTAGCGCAGGCCTGGTTGGCTCAATGGGCATGGCACTAGACTATGCCCTGCCCAAAGATCCGAGGCGGCAGCGCTTGGCCGCGACACTGCTACACAAAGAGCCCAGGGCGGTAGCGGTGAGTAGCGCGACTGCAGAGTCGACCCCTGAGGCATTGCCCACCAAGCCTAGGGCTGGGCGCGGTGTGCAAGGCTTGGCTTTATTGTTGGGGGCCTTGGCAGTATACGGCAGTAGTGCTTGGCATATTTATAATCAAGAGCGTACCTTACGCCAAGGGGTTAGCTTTGAGCTGGCCTTGCTGCCAACTGACCCGCATGCTTTGGTGCGGGCAGACTCGATGTCTTTGCGTTTTAGTCTAAGCCAGATGATTCGCCTTTTGCAGCACCAACACCCTGATCGCTCCTGGCCGCATTTACAACTTAGGGTTTGGGTGATGCCTCGGCAAAAGCACGGCGCCCAGTTGTATGCACTGAGTCTGCAGGGCCAAGACTATTTGGTGCAGCGTGCAGGGCGCTCGTTATATGCCCACGGGCCCGAGCCGATGCCGGCGGTGTTTTCATTTGCGTCGTCTACCTCGGCTAATAGTATGCCCCCGGCCGCCCCCCCACAGTGGCGGGCACCGCGCGATCCGCACCCACAATTTAATCTCATACCCATCACACAAACCGAGGTTTTAGAGCGGGCGATTCCCATTACTATGCGCAAAAAGATGGGTGAGTGGACCCCAGATGGGGTCAATATTTGGTATTTTGCCCAAGGCCAAGGGCTGCCCTTTGTACGTGCACGCTGGGGGCGTTTTAAGGCAAATGGGCGAGGGGGGGTGGTATTGCAAGAGCTGCTCAATGCTAGGCAACAACCTATAGAAGAAGAGCAGCCTGATTAAGCGGTGCGACTAAGTAGCCCAGCTCTATTAAGCGATTCGACTAAGTGGCCCGTTTAAGCAGCCTGACTAAATAATTTGCTCAAGCAAGCCCAATTAGGGCTTTTACAGGTTAGGGTGAATAGGTGGCTGTTGGTTGAGGGGCTGTGTTTGCTAATGGGCAAGCTCGTCGTCGTGATACGAGAGCAGCTCTTCGATAACCAGGTGGTCAACCTCAATCTCGTGGCGCCACAGCACAATTAGGGCAATGATCTTGAGCTTGTCTAACGATAGCGGGGGCTCTTGTACCGCTATGGCTCTTTCGATAAGGATCTCGCGTAATAGGGGCGTAAGCACCCCCGAGAACTCTAAAAAATAAATAAAGCCCAAGGCATCAGTATCAAAATGGTGCTGCTCATCAGCAGTGTAAATGCGTAGGCTATGCGCAGAGCGTGGCGCTGCCATAGGGGTGTGTTTTTGAGTGGATTCGCCTAAGCCCTGTAACCAATCAAGGGCATCGTAAATTTCATCGTTTTCAAAGCCGACGGCTGCCAGTTTGTGAGCCAGCACATCATCATTAGGGCAGGCCTGAGGGTTGTAGTAAGTCTCGAAGAGATAAACTAGGACGTCGAACATAGATATACGCACGCTAAGCGCCAAAAGTCGAATAAATCGAGTAGAAAAACGCGGCCGAAAATCGCGCAGTTGACCTAAGACTTTACGCGTAAAAAACCCCCACAGCAAATATAGTGAAAAAGAAGGCCAAGCGGCATTACAAAGCGTGAGGTAAAAACAACTGCTAGCCTAGACTTTTTGGTGGCCTTAAGAACAAAGGAAAAAAAGAACAAAGGAAATAAAAAAGGTGGGGAATGTTTTGCCTAGCAAAGCTTAAGCGGTGTACTGTGTTGAAAGACGAGCTAAGGCATTAAGGAGAAAAAATGAATACTGCACAATTATTAATTGACGGACAACTAAGAGATGCCAAACAGGGCAAAACCTTTAAACGCATCAACCCTGTTACAGGCGAGGTAGCTACGGTGGCTGCTGCTGCGCAGGCGCAAGATGTACAGGCAGCGTTAGAGTCGGCCGAGCGGGCCTTTAAAAAATGGTCGGCCCTAAACCCGACCGAAAGACGCAAACGTTTGCTCAAGGCGGCTGATTTGATGGAGGCACGTGCTGCTGACTTTATTGCTGTTGCTCGGCAAGAAACTGGCTCCACAAACTCTTGGTATGGCTTTAATGCACATTTGTCGGCCAATATGTTGCGCGAGGCAGCATCAATGACAACTCAAATCCAAGGGTCGCTGATCCCTACTGACGTGCCAGGCAATATGTCAATGGCTATGCGTGTGCCCTGTGGGGTGGTATTTAGTATGGCCCCTTGGAATGCCCCAATTATTTTGGCTACGCGTGCCCTAGCCATGCCTATAGCTTGTGGCAATACCGTGATTTTAAAAAGCTCAGAGATTTGCCCTGCAACCCATCTTTTGGTGGGTGAGGTGCTGAATGAGGCAGGCATTGGGGCAGGGGTGGTCAATGTGATCAGTAATGCCCCCCAAGATGCCGCCTCTGTTGTCGAGCAAATCATCGCCCACCCAGCAGTCAGGCGGGTTAATTTTACCGGCTCAACCAAGGTAGGGCGTATTATTGCAGCGGTTGCCGCGCAGCATTTAAAACCAGTCTTGCTTGAGTTAGGCGGCAAGGCGCCGGTGGTAATTTGTGCTGATGCTGATCTCGAGCAAGCCGTTGCCGGGGTGGCGTTTGGGGCATTTTTTAATCAAGGGCAAATTTGTATGTCTACCGAACGGTTGATTGTGCATGAGCAAATTGCCGAGGCATTTTTAGAAAAGCTGGTTGCCAAAATTAAGACTATTGCAGTGGGCTCGCCTGACGATGAGCAGACCACCTTTGCCTACCTAGAAAGTAAAGACTCAGCCAAACGTATACAAGCTTTAGTTGATGATGCGGTGGCCAAGGGGGCCAAGCTGCCCGTGCCTTTGACTATTGATGGGGCGTTGATGCACCCTTTGGTGGTCACAGGTATAACGCCCAAAATGCGTCTATATTATGAAGAGTCCTTTGGGCCCGTCGTGACGATGACAACCTTTAGGCAGGTAGACGAGGCGGTTGATTTGGCGAATGACAGCGAGTATGGCTTGGCAGCTGCGGTATATAGCCAAGATGTGAATCAAGCACTTGCTATTGCACAGCAAATAAAAAGTGGTATTTGCCATATCAATGGGCCTACCGTACACGATGAGGCGCAGGCGCCTTTTGGCGGTACCAAAGATAGTGGTTATGGCCGCTTTGGTAGTCGTTCGGCCATTGAAGCGTTCACAGAATTGCGTTGGGTAACTTTGCAAAGTAGCCCGCGGCAGTTTCCACTTTAGTTAGACTCTAGGCAGAATAAATAGACAAAAAAAGTGGTCGGCCTAACTGCGCCGACCACCTGCTTAGACTGTCAAAATACGGTTTGGTTTTAGTCAACCAACTCGATGGCCATGGCGACCGCCTCGCCACCACCAATACAGAGCGTGGCGATGCCGCGCTTTTTGTTGGTGGTGCGTAAGGCACCAATCAGGGTGGCGATGATGCGGGCACCTGAGGCACCAATGGGGTGACCCATAGCGGTGGCCCCACCATGAATGTTGACCTTGTCATGTGGGATATCAAGATCTTTCATGGCCGCCATCGTGACACAGGCAAAGGCCTCGTTGATTTCAAATAGATCGACCTCATCGATAGACCAGCCAGTTTTTTCTAAGAGCTTTTTAATTGCCCCCACAGGTGCTGTGGTAAACCACTCGGGCTCTTGTGCAAACTGGGTGTGGGCGACAATTTTGGCGATGGGCTTGGCGCCTAGCTCTTTGGCTGTAGAGTCGCGCATCATGACTATTGCGGCCGCCCCATCAGAGATAGAAGAGGCATTCGCTGCGGTAACGGTGCCGTCCTTTTTAAAGGCGGGACGCAAGGTAGGAATGCGCTCGGGGTTGGCACGTGTTGGAGACTCGTCAACCTCGACTACCGTGTCGCCACGGCGGCTCTTGACTGTGACGGGGGCAATTTCCCACTCGAAATAACCTTTTTCGGTGGCCTCGCGTGCACGGCGTAATGATTCGATAGCAAAGTCGTCTTGCTCTTCGCGGGTAAATTTGTACTTGTCTACACAGGCCTCGGCAAAAATACCCATGGGGGTGTGCTCGTAGGCGTCCTCGAGGCCATCTAAAGCCATGTGGTCATAAATACGGTCGTTACCATAGCGGTAGCCTTGGCGCCCTTTGAGCAATAGGTAGGGGGCGTTGGTCATGCTTTCTTGGCCGCCTGCAACGACGACGTCAGCACTGCCCGCAGTGAGCATATCAAAGCCCATCATGGCCGTTTTCATGCCTGAGCCACAGACCTTGTGTACGGTGGTGCAGGGTACGCTGTTGGGTAGGCCTGCACCCAAAGCGGCTTGGCGTGCAGGGGCTTGGCCTTGGCCAGCCTGCAAGACGTTGCCTATGAGGACCTCGTCAACCACCTCGGGATCGATGCCCGCGCGCTCGATAGCAGCCTTGATGGCGACCGAGCCCAGCTCGTGGGCGGCTAATGACGAAAGACTGCCACTCATGGCACCTATAGGGGTACGAGCAGCTGACACAATAACAATAGGGTCAGACATTGTGATTCTCCTGTGTTGTGATAAAGGTGTCTGCACGACGTGCAGGTAGTCTCTTGTGAAGACCGTAAGGGTATATGTTTTCTAGGCGGCCTTGACTGACACGCTTGCGGCAGTCAGCCCACCATTTGGCGGTGAGTAATTCAGCATGGTATTTTTTAAAAGCTGCCCGCAGTTTTGGGTCGCCGAGTAAAAACCACTCGAACTCCTCGGGAAAGACATCATTAGGGGCCACGGGGTACCATGGCTCGCTGGCCATCTCGGCCTCGGCATTGGGGGGCTCGGGGATGACGCGAAAATTCATCTCTGTCATAGATTGAATCTCGTCATAGTCATAAAACACCAGTCGACCCAAACGGGTAAGCCCAAAGTTTTTGTACAACATGTCGCCAGGAAAGATGTTGTTAGCAGCCAGCTCGCGGATAGCCTGGCCGTACTGCTTGATGGCCTGGTCGATTTCCTTGTCGTTGGCCTGGCTCAGGTAAATATTAAGCGGCAGCATGCGACGCTCTATATATACGTGTTTTAACACAATAAGGTCTTGGGATTCCTCAATTTGTGAGGGGATTTCTTGGCGTAGCTCTTGTAATAGCTCGGCCGAGAAACGGCTCTTTGGCAGGGCCACCTGTGAATACTCCCAAGTATCGGCCATCCGGCCCGCGCGGTCATGTTTTTTTACCAGTAAATAACGATCTTTGACGATTTTAGCAGTCATATCTGCTTTGCGTATTTGATCGCGGATCATTTTAAAGACATAAGGGTAGGACGGTAGGGTAAAGACAATCATTACCATCCCCTCAATGCCGGCTGCCTTTTCAAAGGTGTCTCTAGAGTGATGCAAATGATGCAAAAAATCACGGTAGAAAAGGGTTTTACCCTGCTTTTGCAGCCCAATAGCATTATAAAACTCGGCCTTGGGTTTGCGTGGTAACAGAGTTTTTAAAAAGTTGACGTAGGCGGCGGGTATTTCCATATCGACGAGAAAATACGCCCGCGTAAAACTAAAGAGCGTACTGAGGTCGTCTTTGTCATCAAGCAGGGCATCAACCTCTATATGACCGCGTTGGGTATGTGTGAGTGCAATGGCAAAAGGGTAAATAGTGCCATAATTAATAAAGCGGCCCACCACATAGGCCCCTTTGTTACGAAAAAATAAAGAGTTGAGCACCTGTATTTGGCAATCAGGGCCCAATCGACGACCGGGCTCGTAAGGCAGGCGTCGACGCAGTACATTTACCGCACGGCGGGCCAACAAACGAATGTCGGCAGGCAGGTCAGCAAAGGGCGCAGCCAAGCCAAAGTCGGCCAGCATATCGTGCAATGCTGTTTGTAGGCCGCTGCTTAGGGGGTAGTAGGCGCGAAAGGCGGGCTTGCTGCTACCAATGTATTCGGTGGCAATAGCCGGGCGCACAAAGATAAAGTCGTTGTTGAAATAGGTGCGGTGCAATACCCGACAAGAGACCGAGTTGAAAAAAGTCTCGGCACACTCGGGTTGTTTGTGCTCATTTAAAAGGCGTACGTAGTTTTTTTTGACCTGACGCCAAAACTGCTCTTGCTCGTGGCTGAGGCGCTCGTCATAAGGTTGCTTGATGGGCTGTAAATAACTATTACGCAAGGCTTTAGAGACAATCGCCGTGCACTCGCGCACGCGAATATCATAGTACTCGATGCGCTCGCTAGATAATTGCTGCATATTGTGCCAAAGTGCCGACTCAAATAGTACTTTGGCCCGTTGGGCACTATAGCGAAAGAGCGAATAATGGCGGTTAAAGCCATCGAGTATTGTCTGGGCAATATGCTCTGCTGAGGGCGCGCGTTGGGCGTGCTCGATGGTGGCAAGATCATTTGGTCTAGACATATCTAAACGCCTTTGTAAAAGAGTCGAGGCAAGAATTCAGAGTAACATTGTGCAACGCTTTTGTGCAAAGCAACAATTAGGGTTAACCGCGGGATAAGTGTTTTTGTCCGCGGATTGTATTTTCGTTATCGCTGTGGGTGACGGGCCTTATTGTGCTGTGTATCGTGAAATGTGATCCATTTAAAACTAAAGTATCGTTATGACGAGTCAAGAGACAGAATCACCGCTTACCTACCCATGGAAAGATTTTTTGCCCGAGTTTGGGCAGCTCAAAGAGGTGCACCCTGGGGTGTTTTGGCTGCGCTTGCCCCTGCCCTTTGCCTTAGATCATATTAATGTTTGGCTATTGCGCGATGAGTTTAACGGGCAGCCTGGCTGGACGCTTATCGACACTGGTGTTGCCCTTGATGAGCAAAAGGCCATTTGGCAGCATTTGTTTAGGCATGGGCTTGAGGGTCTGCCTATAGTGCGCGTGTTGGTGACCCATATGCACCCCGATCATGTGGGCTTGGCGGGTTGGTTGTGTGCCCACTGGCAGGCGCCCCTATGGATGAGTATGACCGACTATACGGTGGCCTCGCTGTGGGTGCAGCCCCCCTCCGAGACAAATTCGTTGGCGAGTTTGGGGCAGGCTACGGCTGCGCATTATGCACGTAACGGTCTGACTGATGCCGATTTGCTCGAGCAAATACGTGCCCGTGACAGTTATTACTCTAACCTAGTTGGGCCCTTGCCGACACAGTTTCATCGGCTGCTGCATGGTGACAACGTCACCATCGATGGGGCACAGTGGCAGGCTATTGTGGGCTATGGTCATGCGCCCGAGCATCTATCTTTTTGGTGTGCCGAAAAAAACCTGTTGATTTCGGGTGATATGGTTTTGCCACGCATTTCAACCAATGTTAGTGTGCATGCCTATGAGCCCGACTCTGACCCGCTGACCTTGTATTTGAATTCTTTAGATAATTATGCCCATGTCGATGGGCAGGCTTTGGTGTTGCCCTCGCATGGGCGGCCCTTTTATGGCTTGCATGAGCGTATTAAACAACAACACGAGCATCATGCCGAGCGACTGCAAGAGACCTACGAGGCCTGTGCACAGCGCCCAATTTCGGCTGCCGACTTGGTGCCTATAATGTTTAAACGCCCGCTTGATGCGCACCAAATGACCTTTGCGATGGGCGAGGCCTTGGCCCATTTGCATGCTTTGTATTATGCGGGCAAATTACAGCGACAGCTTGATGATGATGGCATCTATCGTTTTACTAGTATTGCTCAAGAGGCTAATTAATGACAAATAAAAAGAGCAGACAAGAGTCTTATCAGACTGCATTACAACAAATAGGGCTAGACCCTTTTGACGAGCACGGCACGGCCGCAGTTCCTTTGGCTGCACAGCGCAGCAGTACCGTGCGTTTTCAAAATATAGCGCGGCTCGAGCAGGCGTTGCACAGTCGGGCCCAGGGGGGCAAAGAGCCACCGGTATACGGTCGTGGTGGTCTGTCCACACATCGTGCCCTAGAAGAGGTGTTTTGTCTGCTCGAAGAGGGCGAGGGGGCGTTTTTACTGCCCTCGGGTATGGCGGCCATTAGTCATGCCTTATTGAGTTTTTTACAGCAAGGTGATCATGTCTTGATTGCTGATTGCGTCTATGCGCCCGTGCGTCGTTTTGCCGAGCAAATGCTCGCGCGGATGGGGGTAGAGTTTAGCTATTGTCGGCCTACGGTAGATGATTTTGCTCAGGCCCTACAGCCTAATACCAAGGTGCTTTATCTCGAGTCACCGGGCTCGTTGTTGATGCAAATGCTTGATTTGCCCGCCCTGACACAATGGGCACATGAGCATGATTTGTTGGTGATGGCAGATAATACATGGGGTTCGGGCTATAGCTATCAGCCTTTGGCCCTAGGGGTTGATATATCGATTATCGCGGGTACCAAATATATTGGGGGGCACTCTGATCTGATGCTTGGGGCAGTGGTGACACGCCATGCCAAGCATATGAAAACCTTACACGATATTCATTATGCAATTGGGTTTTCAGTCAGTGCTGATGATGTTTGGTTGGCTTTGCGTGGGGTACGTACAATGCCCCTGCGTATGCAGCAGTCAGCTGCTGCCGCCTTGTCTGTATGTGATGCCCTGAGTCATTGGCCCGAGGTGGTGCAAATCTATCATCCGGCTTGGTCGGCTGACCCGGGGCATGCATTGTGGCAACGCGATGCATTAGGCTCTAATGGCATGATTTCGTTTGCCTGCTCGTTAACGGCAGACCAAACCCGAGTATTTGTCGATAGTTTGACCTGCTTTGGGATTGGCTTTTCGTGGGGGGGCTTTGAAAGCCTCGTGCAGTGGGTCGACACCCCAAGCCTCGAGCCACATAGTTATTGGCAAGACTTTGTGCAGCAACGGGGCCGCCAAGCACAGGCAGGCAGCCTACAGGTGCTGCGCCTACAAATTGGTTTAGAGGCCCCCGAGGCCCTAGTCGCTGATCTGCGTCAGGCACTAGAGCGTGCATTAACAACCAAAGCCTAGCTATTTAAAACTCGCCCGAGCCTACTGCTGTAGGCTGTAATCAAGCAGTTGCTGTGCGGTTTGTACTGCTTGTTCGTAGCCTTGGGCTAGGGCGGGTGAGGTCAAAAAACGCCCCCCTATGGCAAGGGTGGGGGTGCTATCTATTTGATACAGGCGCACCAGCTCTTTGGCGCGGTTAGCCTTGGTCTGGACCCCAAATGAATTAAAGGTTTGCTTAAAGGTATCAGCATCGATGTCGTGCTGCACAGCCCATTGTGTTAGGGCGTCGGCCTCGAATAAGGGCTCTTTTTCTTGGTGTAGCGCATCAAATAAGAGCTGATGTAGGTCGAGCCTGTCGAGTGCCTCGAGGGTGTAATACATGCGTTGGAGGTCATCCATGCTGGCATTAAAGGCCACTGGCACCCTTTTGAGAACCACCCCCTCAGGCAGGTCTTTTGACCAGTTATCGACATGGGGGGCAAACATGGCGCAGTAGGGGCAGCTATAGGCAAAAAACTCGAGGACCTCGGTTTGATTAGCCTGGTCAGCGGGCTGAGCCTGATTAAGGCGTACGTAGCTTTTATCGCTAGGTAAATCGGCAGCAGTGCTTAGCGGGCTAAATAAGGCCATCGCTGCCAAGGTCGCAGTGGCTGCAAAGCGCGAGAAAAACGAAAAAGCATTCATAGTTAATAATCCTACAAAAAGATTGTTTTAATTAGTTAGTCAAAAATAGGCTGAGCGAAAAACTAGCACTATGGAAGCCCCGTTATGTGCAAAGGCATAGCTTAGTCAGAGTAATAAATGGCGGGTAGGTTCCTGTAGTGGGTGGCCTATAAGGGTTATTCAGTAGATGCCTGAGCGCCTAATGGTTTAATTACGCACCACTGAGGTCTCGATGTCTTGGGCACCAAGGGTAGCCCGGGCTTGATTGAGCTCGTCAATACCCTTGAAAGGCCCAACGCGCACGCGATTAATAGGGGCCCCATCGAGTTGGGCCACCTGCACGTTGGCATCTAGGCCGAGCATAATAATACGGGCTTTGACGGCATCTGCATCGCTTGCTGATCTAAAGGCGCCCGCCTGCAAAAAATAGGTGGTCTGCGCACTGGGCGTGCTTGACTGCGCAGCGGCTTGGTCGCTACCAGCGCTGGCCTGAGCAGGGCTGCCCGAGCCTGCAGGGGTACCCGAGGCAGAGGTGCTGGGGGTACTGCTGCTGCCTGTGCTATCTGCTGCCGAAGCAGGTGGAGGGCTTTTGGGTAGACTGCCCTCGGGCACCTCTTCGAGTTGGCCCAGCCCAGCGATAAACTGCCCAAGCTCATCTTGTTGTTGCTGCGGGGTAGGTTGTGGCACCCTGACATCAGGGGGTAGCTCGGCATTTTTTTGATAAAGACGGCTATTGGGGTCAGGGGCGTCACGTACATCGGGCAAAATAATCTCGTTGGGGGCGCGGCTGGCCCGATCATAAAAAGGCATGGGTGCCTTGGTGACATATAAAGCCACTGCTACTGCGGCAACCAAGCCAAGCACCAAACCGATAATAATGCCGGTAAAGGTGCCTGAACGACTACGAGAAGAGCGTTTACGTTTTCTGGCCATAATTACATTTCTAGGGGGGCGCTTACCCCAAGTAGTGCCAAGCCGTTGGCAAGCACCTGAGCCGTGGCAGAGGCCAGGCTCAGGCGGGCTAAGCGTAGTGATTGTTCATCGACGAGTAAGCGCTCGCTGTTATACCAAGTGTGAAAATCAGCCGCGCAATCACGTAGCCAAAATGCCACCTGATGGGGGGCGAGCTCGTGCGCGGCCTGACGAATCATGGCTGGGTACTCGGCCAAGCGCTGCAAGAGCGCGCGCTCGGTCGGGGCAGTGAGGGGGTGGGTGTCGGCAGCCTGCACTGTAGCCAATGGTATATCAGCCTGATTGAGTACAGAGTGTATGCGTGCATGGGCATATTGGATGTAATAGACTGGGTTTTCTTCGCTTTTTGAGCGGGCCAGATCAATATCAAAGGTAAACTCAGAGTCAGCGCGCCGCTGCACCAAGAAAAAACGCACTGCATCGAGCCCCACCCAGTCGATGAGCTCGCGCATAGTGGTATAGCTGCCTGCCCGCTTTGAGATGGCCACCTCTTTGCCATGCTGCATAACCTTGACCATATTGTGCAAAACATAGGCGGGGAAATCAGCTGGTATGCCTAAGCCTAGCCCCTGTAAACCCGCCCGTACCCGTGCCACCGTGCCATGGTGATCAGTGCCCTGTATATTAACACAGTGGTGGTAGCCGCGCTCCCATTTGGTGACATGATAGGCCACATCAGGGACAAAATAAGTATAGGTGCCGTCGCTTTTGCGCATGACACGGTCTTTGTCGTCACCCGTGCCCAACTCGGTGGTGCGTAACCACAAGGCGCCATCTTTTTCATAGGTGTGCCCAGCTGCGGTAAGGGCCTCAACCACCTTTTCTACACGACCTGTGGTGTAGAGCGAGCTTTCGAGGTAATAGCGATCAAAGTGCAAACCAAAAGCATCAAGGTCAAGGTCTTGCTCATGACGTAGATAGATGACAGCAAATTGTTGGATGTTGTCTAAGTCATCGAGATCGCCATTAGCAGTAACGGGCGCCCCATCAGCAGCCGAGACAGTTTTCTTGGCCATAAAGGCCTGTGCAATCTCTAAGATGTAATCGCCACGGTAGCCATCGGCAGGAAACCCATCGCTATCGGGTGCTATCCCGCGAGCACGGGCCTGCACACTAAGGGCCAAATTATGGATCTGATTGCCCGCATCGTTGTAATAAAACTCTTTGGCAACCTGATAGCCTTGGGCGAGATACAGACGACAGATTGCGTCACCTAGGGCGGCTTGGCGGGCATGGCCCACATGCAAAGGGCCGGTGGGGTTAGCCGAAACAAACTCTACCATTAGGTTTTTGTCTTGGGCGGGGTGGTGACCAAAGGCCTGCCCATCTTGGTGAATAAGGGCCACAACCGCCTGATGGGCTGCGTCGGTAAGACGAAAATTGATAAAACCCGGCCCAGCCACCTCGGCTGCGGCGATCAAATTGGCACTATCGGGGTGCGCCAATATTAGGGCGCAAAGCTGTTCGGCCAACTCGCGTGGGTTGCGCCGAGCTGGGCGGGCCAATTGTAGGGCGACATTGGTGGCAATATCGCCATGAGCGGCAACCTTAGGCCGCTCGAGCTGTATGGATACGCGCGCATCGCTAAGTAGTTGATCTACGGCGTGAGCAATAATAGAGGTGAGCTTTTTTTGTTGCTGTAAAAGCATAAGACATACTGTGAAAGTTCAAGAAATCGAGCCCCTAACCCACAACCCTAGTTGGGTGGTAGGGGTGTGGGCCTAATTAAGGGGCTAGCTAAGGCCTAGATCATAACTTGAATTGCGTTTAAGTGCTTAGTTTGTATTTTGTTTTGGTTGCCAACCTAGTGTTTTATCTAGCCATTGATAATAGGCGGGTAAATCTACTGTGCCGACTGCTTGGCCACTGCGGCTTTGCCAATTGTCGTAGCGCTGTATAAAGGCCTCTACCTGTTGGCGCACTTGTTGCCCGATGTGGGGGTGCAGCCACTGTGCTGTCGAGTCAGTTGTGCTTTGTACGTGCCTATCAGTATTTAAATAACGCAAATAAGGCAAGCGGGCATCATGCACAATAGGGTTTTGTGGCGTCTCGATGGTTGTGGTGGCATCGGCCTGAAAAGATAGGGCCTGCTCTTGAGCCTGCCAAAGCATCCAAGCAAGCGTGATTTGCGCCAAATCCCCCTGCTCGGCAGCAGAGGTAGTGGGGTCTTGGCCACCACCCATGTCGGTATGCGCACCAATAAAGCCCGCCTCGACTCGGTTGTCAGCGCGAATGGGCGCGGGTTGGTTAAAAGGCATGGCCTCACCAAAGGCGTCATTAGGCTCTTGCTCATAGATGGAATAAACAGGAAATAACTGTCTATACTCATTTAAGGCGACGGCATGGGCCACCCATGCCCACTCGGGGGCAATACTTAGATCGTAGTGGCGATTATGGCTGCCCAAGAGCCCAAATTGGGCCACCGTATCAAATAGACCCATAAAGCGTGGCTCGATACATGCCTGGTATTGGCGGCCAAAATCATCTTGATAATTAAACCAAAAGTTATTACTGGCCTCGATAATTTGATTGCCAAAATGACGGGCCAGTGCCGCCCCACGAGAAAAGCCAATCACATCAATAGCAAGTCGCTGTCCCGGATCGCTCCAGAGTATTTCATTTAATAGATGTTGCCACTGGTTGGTAACAATTTGGTTGGCGCGCCAAGCGGTTAGGGCATCCCAATCTAAATAAGAGGGGTTGCCCGGCCCACTTTGGTAATAAGCTGTATCGGCATAGAGCTGACTAAATTGCCAGACATTACTCTTGAGGCGGGCATCATAGCGTGTGCCATCAAAGGCAAATAACAGCAGTCCCAAGGGGTCAATAAACTGCCAAGGCTTTTGTTGGGCGTAGCCCAATGGTTGATGTCCGGGCACAGGCCCAAGGGGGTCGGGCGATAGGTAGTGACCTAAGTGTGGGTCATAGGTGCGCAATAAATTATCGTGCCAACCCGTTACTGGGTCGGCATATTGACCGGGTAAACGTAAAGGGAAATACAGTTCGGCCTGCTGTATCGAGGCAGCACCTAGGGGCTGGTAGGTGGCTCGCCAACGGATTTTTTGCTGTTGGTCAGTAACTAAAACAGGGGCCCCCACAAATTGGTTATGAATAGCATAAAGCGTTGCCTGGGGCTTGCTGTAATCAATCATAGCGATGGCCTGATCACCCAAATAAACATAGCGCCTTTTGATGGGGTGCGGGCGAGTGGGCCCTGTTAGCTGGGCTAATTCTTGGTCATCGCCATACCACTCGGCTACTAGTTGCTGTTGAGCAAAAATGAAAAAATGGTGACGGCTGTGTGCGGCACTGCTTTGGGCGGTTAGTTGGGCCGCGTTAGCGCGGGGATAATGCGCATAAATACGATAGCCAAAGGCATCATGCTGATAATAGGCCAAGGGCTGTTTGCCTGCATAGACAGCGGCCAAACGACGCTGACTGTTGTAGAACAACGATCGCCTTTGTTTGTGGCGCCCACCTTGTACCCAACGTATTAAGCCCGACTCATCACGTTGGTATTCAGTGGGGGGAAAGTCGCTGTGGGCAATGTTTTGACCCTGTACATCCCACGCCCAAAAGGCTAAATGGTGTTGACTATGGTTGGGCTTAGAGGGCTGCGCCGGCTGGGTAGATGTCCATTGTTGGGCCCCAACGAGGCGTTGTTTAGGGTCGTATAAATAGTGTTGGTGGTTGAGCTCTAATTGCTTAGCCTGACTGGGCTGCAGGCTGTGCTCTTTTGTTTGTGGTCTATTTTGCGCAGCGGTTTTTGTATGTGGGGGTAGCTGCCATATTTGGCGATGTGCAACAAGGGTGGGCGGGTGTCTTGGGGCAGCAGGGGGGGCGTATTGGGCAGATAGCAGGGCCAGCAAATGATCAGGGGCATAAATGAGTAGGTGCTGGCTGTCAGTCGTGTGCCTATAGTCATCGATGAGGCCATTGTGGTGCTCGAGGCGGCCGTCACCATGGTCCTTGATCAGCATTTGGCTGGGGCCCTGGGCTGGCTGCCAACTAATAGTATGTAGGGTGCCATCTTGGTTGTAGTCATAAAGCAGTTTACCGCCCTCAAAAAGATGGTGGGTAAGCAAACGCCCCTTGTGGTCATACTCAAAGCGGTCTTCGTAATGCCAGTGTATGGGCCCTACCGAGGTAGAGAGTTTGCGCACGGCCCTACGCGCACTGGGCGCACGAGAGGGTGTCAATTGCCACCACTGGGTTTCGTGGGGGTGTTGTATTTGTAGTCTTGTGCTGCCCAGGCCAGAAAACCGTACAGAAACCTTGGCTTGGCCAGCATCGGTATGGGTCGACCGTGCTCGGGCAGCAACAAAATCGACTCGTTTGGGGTAGCCATTGTTATCCCAATGCAGTTGCCCTTGATCGCCATTGGCATAATTAATGGTTAGGCTATTTGTTTTGGGCTGATGCTGCAGTTGGGTGTGGCCGGTTAAATCGCTTGACCAGGCCTGTAGATTGCCCTCGGGGCCAAAATCTAAATGCAATTGGCCCCATGGGCTATGTTGTAAAGTCAGTTGGCGCTTGCCTTGATGCTGGCCTTGATGGTGATGCTGCCAGCGCACATCGGGCCAACTAAGTAGGGTGCTGCCCTGAGACTGCTCATAGGTGAATGCAGTAGGGGGGCAGCCTGGGCATTGCACCCCCTGACTGCCAATCAGACGCCACTGCTGCTGTATAAAGGCAAACTGAAAATCACTTTGGCCGCGGGCACTATAAACGGTGCGTTGTAGCCCTGCTGGGCTAGGGTTTAGGCTCAGGCTTGCCGCAGTAGAGGGTGAGGCAAAGGGGCTGTGGTAGTCAATGCGTATCCAGTCTTGTGCGTTGGCTGTTGCCGAATAGATAGCCCGACCTTGGGGGTCGTACCACCAATAGCCCATACGCAGGGGGGTGTGCAAGGCAAAGGGCTGGGGGAGTTTTAAAGAAAAACCCGTTAAAGCAAAGGGGTGTTCGGCCTGCTCGTAATGATAAAGCAGCTGCCTATTGTCGGGGTAATGCACCGCCACCAAACGTGGCTCGGCAAAGGGTTGGGCAAGCTCGTAGTGGTAATCAATTTGCCCAAAAGCCCCCCTGATAGTGGTGAGTAAAGGGGGCGGTACGGGCCCAGAGACAGCGTTTGTTTGGGTGGGCTGCCCACTTTGTTGATAGATAAACTCAAGGCTATGCGCACCAAACTGCAAAAACTGTATTTGTTTGGCTAGCCAAGGGTGCTGTGCTGAATAGCGTTTGATATCAAGCACCCCTTGTTTGTGATTATGCCAACGTATCAAGTAACCCTGCTCATCAAACCACAGTGTGGTGTGGTCAGCGAGTTGGAGCTGATAGTGTTTTTTGGCGGGCGTTGCAGAAGATGAGGAAGGCCTCGACCAAGAGCCCAACGAAGGGTTTGCAGAAGGCTGTAAATCTGCAGTTAGCTGGGTGGGGGCAAGGGGAGCAAGGGGGGCAACCGCCTGTAATTGTGCACGAGAAAACCCCATTGTGCGCCCATCGGCAAAGAGTATTTTTTGTCGCGGCAGATGTAGGCGAATGTCCCAGTGCAGGCTCCAGCCACGCCCTAAAATCGAGCGGTGTGGGGCCAAAGAATTATAGTGGCGCTGTATAAAAAGCAAAGGGGCCTGGGCCAGGGGCAATAGATCGTTATGTTGGGTGTATTTATTGCCATTAATAAAGTTAATGGGGTTGCCGGCTAGGGGCAATAGCCAGGGCTGTGCCTCGGCCCCACAGGCTGGGCCCAAGGCGGGGGCGGGGCATTGTAAGGCAGCGCCAGGTGCTGCTGTGGGGGGCAGTTGGGTCTGTGCCTGTGCAGGCAGTAGCACACTGCTAAATAAAAGGCCTAAAAAGCCTAAAAAACACAAAAGACACACTAAAGCATAAGTGCTGAGCCGTATCATTTCTTTTTCTCTGGTAGTCTGCTAAAAGGATAATTGCCCTCGGGCTGCGTAGCTGTCTAGGCCGCGCGGTAGGGGCTGCCTACTGTAGGCTTCACTATTGATGGTGCCAGAGATAACTGCCAGCAACGGCAGTTTGTGATCATTTAATCATACGGAGAAACACATTATGCTGGTGGTTTTTGAGTCTAAAGCAGCCGCACGTATTCTGATGTTGGGTAAACATGCCTTATTAGTCTTGCAGGCCGCAGGCAAGGTGGTAGACAACAACTTGCCCGAAAGGGGTATTTTTACTGTTGAGCAAATCCCAACGGCGATAGCCAATTTAGAAGAGGCTTTGGCCGAGGACGAGGGCTATCAACCTCATGATGACGATGAGGAAGAGCGACCACACCCTATTGCCGAAAAGGTCAGCCTCACGCAGCGTGCCTACCCCCTATTAGAAATGCTGCGTGCAGCCCAAGAGATGGAAACTGATGTGATGTGGGGCCCCGAGGACAAGGGTTGGTAGATAGCCCTCCTGCAGGTAGTGGGGGTTTTGCTTGGGCTCTGAGGCCGCATACAGCTTGATGGTTTTTAAGCTCAATAAAAATAGCCGCCCTAGTAGGCGGCTATTTACTGCACTGTGGGTGCAGGGGTAATGGTTTTTCTAATTGGGCCCTACCTTAATAAAAGACTGTGTGGGCCCAAGTTTTAAGGGTGAAACCAAGAGTTGCATCGTGCAGGCAGCGCCAGGGTGATGGCAATTAGGCTGCGGCGTCTTGGTGTACCCCTTTTTTAAGCTCGTAGCGGTTGATCGCACACAAGATGGCCTTGAATGAAGAGGTCAAAATATCGTGATGGATGCCAACCCCAAAGCCGCTTGGTTGGTCATCAATGCGGGCCTCGATGTAGGTGGCAGCTTGGGTGTCGGTGCCTGTGCCGATGGCATGCTCGTTGTAATCCAACACCCTAATGGGTATGCCAATGGCATCAATAAAGGCTGCCAATGCACCTTGGCCTTGGCCAGTGCGCTTTTCTTCGCTGCCGTTTTTTTGCACAATGATTTCAATGCTGACCCGCTGACTGTCGTCATCAGATTGCGGCTTGCTGGTTAAGGTGTGGGTAATGAGCTTCCAGGGCCCTTGGGTCTCGAGGTACTCATCGGTAAAGATGTCGTAGACCATCTCGGGGGTGACCTCTTTGCCGGTGGTGTCGGTGTAGTCTTTGATCGCACGGCTAAACTCGATTTGCAAGCGACGGGGCAAGACCAGCCCATGCTCTTGTTCGAGCAAATAAGATACGCCCCCTTTGCCTGACTGACTGTTGACACGGATGACGGCATCGTAATTGCGGCCGACATCGGCAGGGTCGATGGGCAGGTATGGGATCTCCCAAATGCCCTCGGGGTCGTGTTGGTCAAAGCCTTTTTTGATGGCATCTTGGTGCGAGCCCGAAAAGGCCGTAAAGACCAAGTCGCCCGCATAGGGGTGGCGGGGGTGTACGGGCAGTTGGTTGCATTCTTCGGCGCAGCGACGCACCTCGTCAATATCAGAGAAGTCAAGCCCGGGGTGAATGCCTTGGGTGTATAGATTAAGGGCTAAGGTCACCAAGCACACATTGCCCGTGCGCTCGCCATTGCCAAATAAGCAGCCCTCTATACGGTCAGCACCCGCCATTAAGCCAAGCTCGGCTGCGGCAACGGCAGTGCCCCGATCATTGTGGGGGTGCAAACTGATGACCACGCTGTCGCGTTGATCAATGTTTTTGTGCATATACTCGATTTGATCGGCATATAGATTGGGGGTGGTGGCCTCAATGGTGGCGGGCAAGTTAAGCACCATACGTTTCTCAGGGCTAGGCTGCCACTCTTTAATTACGGCATTAGACACCGCCAAAGCAATCTCGGGCTCGGTGGTGCTAAAGACCTCGGGCGAATACTGATAAAACCAATTGGTCTCGGGGTGTTTGGCCATCTCGGCCTTTACCAAGCGGGTACCTTGGACAGCAATGTCTTGTACCTCGGCGGGGCTCATATTAAAAACAATACGTCTAAAGGCGGGTGCACAAGCGTTATAAAGGTGCACCATGGCATTTTTTGCCCCCGCAAGTGCCTCGACAGTACGCTTGATAAGCTCGGGGCGAGACTGGGTTAAACCGATAATAATGACATCATCAGGTATGTGATCTTCGTCGATCAACAAACGCACAAAATCAAAATCAGTTTGTGAGGCTGAGGGGAAACCAACCTCGATTTCCTTGAACCCAATGCGCACTAACTGGTGAAAGAAGCGCAGTTTTTGGCTGACACTCATGGGTTCGATAAGGGCTTGGTTACCATCACGCAGATCAGTGCTCATCCAGATAGGAGCCTTGGTAATGGTTTTGGTTGGCCAGGTACGCTCGCTAAAGTCTTTGGTAAAAGGAACAAAAGGAACGTATTTAGAGGAAGGATTGGTAATCATGATAGACCTACAGTACAGAAAACATTTGTTGTTTTCCGTCGTACCAGCGCGAGTTAACCACCTTGAAGCCAGTGACGACGGCTGTCAAAATGTGGCGGATAAATGGCTGCCGAACTGCCACAGGACTCTAGGCCCGGCAACCGGTCGCTAGGAGTAGCAGCTGTAGAGATAAAGGAAGGGTGCGCACACGCAACGCGGCCGAACCTGCATGTATCAGGTCAGCTAAAGGCTGTATAGATGGGGTATGATCTCGTGCACACATGCCTATAGCATATACACAAAGTCAAATGGTATGCAAGACCTCTTTGGTTTGTGTACGCGGCATCGGGATATCGGGCTGGCTATTATTGATAAGTTGGGCGTGCTCTTGGCTAAGCCGAATAAGGTCGTAACGGCCTTGGCGCAGGGCAAGGGCAGTACGCTGTAAGACCCCAACAGTTATGGGGTTTTTGCGATCATCCCATACCCATGAGAGTACCTCGCGGCTAGCGGGGTTAAGCTCGCCAAGTAATTGCTCGAGGCTGCGCGCCGAGATAGGTATGTGCTGGCTGCGTCGGTGTAAAAAGACAACGAAAGCATATAAGGCATACAGAATAAAAATACTGCAAACCACAACCAGCCCCCACCAAAAAAAGGGGTTGTATTTTTGTATCCAGGCAAGTAGCTCGGGGCCTAGGGTGTCAAAGGCCGCATAGTCACGCGTGCGACCAAAGCGTAATACACGATTAATGATGGCCCACCAGATAAGGCACACTACTAATACGGTAATGGCTGCCGCGATGCGGCTAATTAACGTATAGCGGAAAATTGCCTTGTGCAATGCATGCCGATCGCGCAAACGAGGGGAGGTATGTGCAGTCATTGTTCTTACAATTGGTTTGTCTGTCTGTAGTTTAGCGTAAACTCACGGCAACGAAAACAAGGCAGCTGCTTAAGCATTGAGCTTGGGCATTTAATTAATAGATTTGACTTTAGCGGCTAAAAAATTGATAAATATCAGTAAAGGCGTGGTGTTTAGGGGTCATTGCCTATAACATAAGCGGCTGCAATGACCTAGAGCAAGGGCATTCAAGGCCAGTTTATGTGCATATGTTTTGGAATATGCAGGGCATGGCTATAATGTCTCAGATTTACTCTAGTTTGGGTTTATTTGCGCCAGATCAATTGATTAAGAGCAAAATCCGCTTTGCGGTAAAACCCCAATTTAATATTATGGGTAAACTAGGTAGCATCTTGCTAGGATCCGCGCCCGGACCCTTGCTTTTTTGCGCTCGGGCAGCGGCTTTTCTGGTATTAAATATTAAAAACTATATTTCGGAGAACTCTATGAAGACAGCAGCTACGAGACTCTTTGCCGTATTTGGTAGCACCTTGGCAATGACGTTTTCTGCATCCGCATTGGCACAAGATCCCATCATCATTAAATTCAGTCATGTGGTTGCTGAATCTACCCCCAAGGGTCAGGGTGCCTTAAAGTTTAAAGAGGTTGCCGAAGAGCTCCTGCCCGGGCAGGTCGAGGTACAGGTCTTCCCCAACTCGCAGTTATTTGGTGATGCCCGCGAACTCGAGGCGCTCTTGTTAGGTGATGTGCATATCTTGGCACCTTCCCTATCTAAGTTTGATCGCTATACCAAGACCGTACAGCTATTCGACTTACCTTTCTTGTTTGACGATATGGACGCTGTTGATCGCTTCCAAGCCAGCGAGGCCGGTCAGAGCCTACTCAATAGCATGACCGATCGCGGTATTCAGGGCTTGGCCTACTGGCACAACGGTATGAAGCAGCTTTCCACAAACGAAGACAAGCTGTCCGAGCCCAGCGATATCAAGGGCCTCAAGTTCCGTGTACAGGCATCCGATGTACTCGAAGAGCAGTTCCGCGCACTTGATGCTAACCCCCAAAAGCTCGCCTTTAGCGAGGTCTATCAAGCCCTCCAAACAGGGGTTGTAGACGGTCAAGAAAACACCTGGTCAAACATCTACTCACAAAAGTTCCACGAGGTGCAAAAGACCATTGCCGAGTCTAATCACGGTGTGATTGACTACATGGTTATTACCAACTCTGACTGGTGGGATGGTCTCGATCCTGAGGTGCGCGAGGCGCTTCAAGAGGCTATGAATCAGGCTACTGAGCATGCCAACAACTTGGCTGCCGAGCTCAACGCTCGCGATCGTCAGCGCATCATCGACGAGGATCGCGCTCAGGTCTATCAGCTAAGCCCCGAAGAGATCGCAGTATGGCGCGAGGCAATGGCTCCTGTATGGCAAAAGTTCGAGGATGACATTGGTGCCGATCTCATCCAGGCTGCCGTCGAGTCCAACAAGCAGTAAGCCTTCTGCCTTGTTAATTTTTAATCACTAAGACGTGATTCCGGCCCGCCTGGCATAGGGTGTTGTCAGGCGGGCGGTTTGCGTTTGTCCGTGTTAGGAGCTCCTATGTTCTTTTCGTGGCTGGGCCGGCTAGAAGAGTGGCTTGTTTCCATTTTTCTGGCTGCAATGACACTGGTCACTTTTGTGCAGGTAGTTGCTCGTTACTTATTTGGCTATAGCTTTGTTTGGGCCTTTGAGTTAACCACCTACCTTTTTGGCGGAGTGATCTTTATTGGTATTTCCTATGGTATTCGTGTCGGGGCACATATTGGTGTCGATGCGCTGGTCAAGGTGATGCCTTCAAAAGTAGCACGCGGGGTCAGTATCTTGGCTGTTGTTTTGTGCTTGGTTTATAGCGTGATTGTTTTTATTGGTGGGTGGCGTTATGTCGACCGTATGTACATGATTGGTATTTACGCTCAAGACTTACCCATTAAGCAGTGGATACCGCGCGTAGTATTGCCTATAGGTTTTGGGCTGATGTTTTTACGTTTTTTCCAAGTATTGATTGATTTATTGCGTGGTCGTGATGTGGCCATTGTGGGTGATGAGGCCGAAGATGCGTTGCAGCATCGTAGCGATACTAACGAAATACAAAAACAGGATCAGCCATGACAACGGTAATGCTCTTTGTCTTTTTATTTGTTTTTATGTTTATGGGCATGCCTGTTGCGGTCGCGTTGGGCCTGTCCTCCATAGGGACAATTCTCCTTTTTGCTAATGACTCTTTGCCCTCTTTAGTGCTCAAGATGTACGAGACTTCCGAGCACTATACCTTGATGGCGATCCCGTTTTTTGTCATCGCCGGTATGTTTATGACCACAGGCGGTGTGGCTCGGCGCATGATTAATTTTGCCAATGCCACAGTAGGTCATTTGCACGGCGGGTTGGCCATTGCTTCGGTACTGGCCTGTGTATTGTTTGCTGCCGTCTCGGGTTCGTCGCCTACTACAGTGGTAGCGGTGGGTTCTATTGCTATTGCCGGTATGGTACGGGCGGGGTATTCAGAGTCATTTGCTGCCGGGGTGGTCTGTAATGCCGGTACGCTGGGTATTTTGGTCCCACCGTCTATTGTTTTGGTTGTTTATGGCGCAGCCACCGAGACCTCAGTTGGTCGTTTGTTTATGGCTGGGGTAATACCCGGGGTTTTATTGGGTCTGTTGTTGATGGTCATTATTTATATAGTGGCCCGTATGACCAATATGCCCACCCATCCGCGCGCGAGTATTCGCGAGATGCTCTCAACGGCCAAAGACTCGGTTTGGGGCCTGTTGTTGGTATTTATTATTTTGGGTGGTATTTATGGTGGGGTCTTTACCCCTACCGAGGCCGCAGCTGTAGCCGCGGTTTACTCGTTTATTGTGGCCGTCTTTATTTACCGCGATATTGGTTTTAAAGATATCCCCAAGGTTTTTTCGGATTCGGGCAAAGTCACCGTAATGTTGATGTTTATTATCGTCAACGCTTTGCTTTTCGCCCATGTATTAACTACCGAGCGCATACCACAGGCCATTGCCGAGCAGATTATCGCCATGGAAATGGCGCCTTGGCAGTTTTTAATTGTGGTTAACCTGATTTTGCTGGCGGCAGGGGCCTTTATGGAGCCCACTGGCATTATCTTGATTTTGGCACCTATTTTATTCCCCATTGCGATGCAGCTGGGCATCGACCCCGTGCATTTAGGGATTATTATCGTGGTTAACCTCGAGATAGGCATGATTACACCGCCTATAGGACTCAACCTGTTTGTGACCTCAGGAATTACGAGTTTGTCTATAGGGCAGGTCATTCGGGCGGCCTCACCATGGTTGCTCGTCTTGTTAGCCTATCTGGTGCTGGTTACCTATGTACCCGCAATCTCGCTTTGGTTGCCTGATGTGCTGGGCACCTAATTAGGTGGTTAGTTGTTGTTAATCTAGGTAGCAAGCCATTGTTGGTTCGTTATGCTCCCCCGCTGTGTCAGTGTACGCAGCGGGGGTTTTTTATGCTGCCTTGATGCAAATGTTTTAAGTGAAACCTGCTTCGCCTACCTTGATGAGGTAGAAAGGCATTTAAGTCTATTTAAATTTAGCTAAGTAGGTAAGTAGGCTAGAGCAGCTAGGGCATTTAATTAGAACTCTTTTTTGGGGCAGTTGGGTACCTTGCCCCATGCCTGATTGGGGCCACAGTAGTTGTTACGTGCCTCCCAGGCGCAGCTGGGGCGCTTGAAAAAGCCAACGTTTTTACAGGCGTTGAGAGCTTTTTGAAGCTCGGCCTGCCAATTAGCTGACTGGGGGGGCGTATCGGCCTGTACCACCTCTTGAGAGGGCGGTGGGGGGGGTTCGCTGGCCTCGATGGGTTGGATGCGGTCGAGGCGGGCAATGCCTTGTAAGCCGCCAGCGTGCTCATCACGACTGGTGATACGGATGGCCTCGGCCATGCTAATGGTGGTGGTGGCTAAGGCGATGGGGGGCGCCTCTTGAAAAAGACTGCGCGGGTGGTCGATCTCCCAAGTGGCTACATCGGGTGTATCGGGCACGCCTAAACGGCCGTCAACCAAAGGCTGTGGGGGTTGGGCGACGTAGGGTTTGCCATCGGCGCCGAGGGTGGTTTGGTCAGGCATATCATCGTAGATGGCCACTGATGGGGCGCGCATGGGCCCATTTTCGATGAGCCAGTTGCCAAGCAGATAGCCGCCCCAAGCCGAGGCACCTAGTACGGTAAGCAATATAAGTGTGATCAGACGCCAAGACATTGTAAAAACACGCTTGCAAAAGTTATTTAAACTGGTTGCGCCACCGTGGCGCAACCCACCCCATCACGGGCAGTAGATCTGTCATTGTAACCAAAACACTGCTTTTGAGTGGGCAGAATCGTAAACACGTGTTAGGAGCCAAAGATTTGCCCACCGTGTTCGCGCAAACTATGAAATTCAATAGCAGGGTGTAATTCTTGGGCGACCCGTAGTTGTGCTGGTGAGGTGGCCAAAAACGCTACAGCATCTACCACATCATAGGCAATATGGGCCACCTGTTGATCGATAAAGCGTTGCAAAGCATCTGGGTCATCACTGGTCACCCAACGTGCCATTTGATAGCGCGAAGGGGTAAAACGTGCATCGACGGCGTATTCATTTTTTAGGCGCTGAGCAACGACCTCGAATTGCAGTTGCCCAATTGCGCCAAGTAATGTGGTCCCACTACTAAGGTGGGGGCGAAAGACTTGTATGGCCCCCTCTTCGCCAAGCTGAGTCAGACCCGTGCGCAGCTGCTTGGTACGTAAGGGGTCGTCCACCTCGACGGCCTGGAAGAGCTCGGGGGCAAAAAAGGGCAGGCCAGTAAATTGCAAGGTCTCGCCTTCGGTTAAGACGTCGCCTAATTGCAATACCCCATGGTTGGGGATGCCAATAATATCCCCCGCATAAGCCTCATCGAGGCGCTCGCGACGTTGAGAAAGAAAGGTCACCACATTGTTGGGCCGCATTTCGCGCTTGGTGCGCACCACATGCAATCGCATGCCGCGCTCAAAATGCCCCGAGCTCACTCGCACAAAAGCCACCCTGTCACGGTGGGCAGGGTCCATATTGGCCTGTACCTTAAAGACCATGCCGGTAAATTTGTCCTCAGTGGGCTGGACAACGCGCTGCAGGGCTTGGCGGGGGCCAGGTGCTGGGGCCCAATCAACCAAGGCATCAAGTATTTCTTGGACCCCAAAATTATTTAAGGCTGAACCAAAAAATACTGGGGTTTGCTCACCAGCTAAAAAAGCCGCGCGGTCAAAATCACTGACGGCAGCTTGGAGCAGCTCGATTTCCTCGGCAGCCTGCTCGTACTCGGCGCCAAAGCGCTCAATGCTCGTAGGATTATCTAAGCCGGGCAAAAGCTCATTGGGTGTGTCGCGGTCATTATGACCGGCTCGATAGACCTGTAGTTCATCTTTAGAGAGGGAAAAAACCCCTTTAAAATTGCGCCCCATGCCGACTGGCCAATTGATGGGCACCGCCTCCATCTCGAGGTGGCTTTCAATTTCGTCAATGAGATCGAGGGGGTCTTGGGCCTCGCGATCAAGCTTGTTGATAAAAGTAATGATGGGGGTGCCGCGGCTTCGACAAACCTGTAGTAGACGTTCTGTTTGGGGCTCGATACCATTGGCTGCATCGATGACCATCAGGGCGGCGTCGACAGCGGTTAAGACGCGGTAGGTGTCCTCGGAAAAGTCTTGGTGCCCCGGGGTGTCGAGCAAGTTGAGCACACAATCGCGATATTCCATCTGCATAACCGATGAGGCGACTGAAATGCCGCGCTGCTGTTCGATTTCCATCCAATCTGAGGCGGCATGACGTTGCGCTTTGCGTGATTTGACGCTGCCAGCTATATGGATGGCACCGGCAAAATAAAGTAGTTTTTCTGTAAGGGTAGTTTTCCCTGCATCAGGGTGCGAGATAATTGCAAAAGTGCGCCGACGGGCCACTTCGGTAGAGATGTTTTTAGACATGTAACAATAAATTAAGGGGGAAAATTTCGTCGCTAAACGAGTACAATACGCCAAAACAGTCTATTTTAGCCTGTTGTGTCGCAATATTGGCGCTATTATTGGATTTTAATGTGTGGCAGGTGTTTTATAGCGGTTTTGTCTGAGGCAGCACAAAATGATGAGAGTCAATTTTAAATGGTTTGGGCTGTTATGCCTATTTTTCTTATTAACAGGCTGTGGCTATAACGAGATACAGCGTCTCGATGAGCAGGTCAAGGCAGCGTGGTCGCAAACACTTAATCAGTACGAGCGGCGGGCTGATTTGGTGCCCAAACTAGTGAATTCGGTCGATGCTTATATGACGCACGAGAAAGAAGTTTTGACCCAGGTCACTGAGGCGCGGGCGCAGGTGGGGCAGATAAAAATCAGTGCCGCTGATCTTGATAACCCCGCCCTGATGCAACGTTTTGCCGAGGCACAAAACCAGCTTGGCTCGGCTTTGGCGCGGCTGTTGGCTGTGGCAGAAAATTACCCGCAACTAAAAAGTGATGGCCTGTTTTTAGATTTGATGACCCAATTAGAGGGCACAGAAAACCGCATTGCGACCGAGCGTGGTCGTTATGTGCAGGCGGTGCAGGCCTATAATGTTTTTATTCGCCAATTCCCCAATGTGATCACAGCAAAAATATTTGGCTACCCAGTGATGGAAAACTATGGCCTCGATCGCGAGTCTGAGTTGATGCGCGATCCAGAGGTGCGCTTTGGCAATACCCGTTAGGCGGTGTTCATGAGGGGCTATTTTTTCTTGTCTATTTTATCGCAGCGGCTACTTGGGACCCGATTAGCCCTGCACCGCGACTTAGGCCAATTATGGGGCGGGGGGGCCGCTAGGCGGCCTCGGCTTTATTTCCTGTCTGTGCTTTTGTTTGCGGTTGCCTTGTTGTTTGGGGGCTACCCAGCTCAGGCCGCCCAAGTGGCTCAAACAGTCCAAGCAGCTCAAGCAGCCCAAAGAGCCCAGATGGCCCAAACTGTTCAAATGCTCCCAGCTGTCCAAGTAGCTCAAACAGCCCAAGCAGCCCAAGCAGCCCAAAATGATCGGCTGCCTGTGCCCGAGCTGAGCGACTGGGTGGTTGACGAGGCGCAGTTGTTAAGTGCGTCACAACAAAAGGCCCTTGCCGAGATGCTGCAGCAGTTCCAAGAGCAAAAAGGGGCTCAGATTTTTATACTTACGGTGCCCACCCTAGAGGGTGAAGATATAGAAAGCTTTACGCTCAGGGTGTTTGAGGCATGGGGGGTGGGGCGTCAATCAATAGATGACGGGGTTCTTATTGTTGTCGCTGCCGATGAGCGGCAGATGCGTATAGAGGTGGGCTATGGGCTCGAGGGGGCAGTGCCCGATATTTTGGCGGGTCGTATTATCCGTGAGCAAATGGGCCCAGCCTTTCAGCAACAGGCCTATGCCCAGGGCCTGATGGCTGCGACCACCGAGTTAATGCGCTTAATAGACGCCGAGTCTTTGGCAGCCGCCCCCGATCAGCTGGCTGCTGATGCAGATGATGACCGTCCTGAGGGTATTGAGGTGGTCATTATTGTGGTGATTTTGTTTGTTTTTGCTTTTTTAATCCCCCCGGTTCCGGCTGCTGTGGCGGTTGGGCTATTTATTTATACCATTTTCTCTAGTTTGGGTTGGGCAAGTATTGCAGCCATGGTGGCATTTTTATTATCAGCCGCTGGCAGTTTGTGGCGTTATGGGCCAGATTCGGATACCCGCTATGCTACAGGTAGTCGCAGGCGTTCTGGTCGGCATCATTCTGACGGGGGTTGGGGGG